>Ga0105048_10000394_pt1 | contig 65543 bp, 57 predicted proteins | sample MAT05_FD_78382 | JGI IMG/M metagenome (GOLD analysis project Ga0105048, IMG submission 78382) | Freshwater microbial communities from Lake Fryxell liftoff mats and glacier meltwater in Antarctica - MAT-05 | ecosystem: Environmental > Aquatic > Freshwater > Ice > Liftoff microbial mat | place... | reverse complement strand
CCTGCCGCCCGCCGTCGTGCCCCCGCCGCCGCCTGCCGCCGTGCCGCTGCCGCCCGCCGCCGCTCCTGCTCGGGTATCCGAAGACAGCGTGTGGGCTTCGGGGATGAGCCGCGTCGAGATCCCCAAGACCCAATCGATTGGCCAGATGATCTCGGCCTCTCAGCCCACCTCGCAGGAAGGCTATCTCCCGAGCCCGCCGGCCGTCGCGCCGGCGGCCCCCCCGCGGCGCGAGCCTGATCGCGGCGCCAGGCTCGATACGCGCCAGCTCCTTCATCTGCTCTGGTTCAAGCCCGAGGTCGCGCCGCGCATCTGCCGCGTACCCGTCTGGCGCGCCATCCTCGACGAACTGGAGCAAATACGCACCGACGAGGCCTACGACGCGCCCTCGCTCGCCGACGATCCCGCGGAGACCGAGGACACGCGCGATATCTTCGACATCCTCGCGCGCGGCGCCTCCCAGGACGTCGACCAGATCGAGGCCGAGCTTGCCGCCGCGGTGCGCCCCGGCGGCAAGTTCGTCCCACCGCTCCTCCTGCTCGCCGGTGAGCTCGAGTTCCCCTTCGACGAGCGCGAGACACTGAAGGCCGTCGTCGCCGTCGCGTCGCAGGTCGTCGGCACGGACGATGTCCTCAAGAACGCTCTCCGCGAGGCGCGCGACTTCTTCTCTGCGGCCGAGCTCTGCCCGCCGCCAATCGTCGAGGGCCACACGGCGCGGCTCCGTGAGGCGTTTGGACGCAGCCGGCGGAGCCTCCCGCCCGAGGTGTTCGAGAACCAGGTCGAGCGCGCGCTGCTCGAAGGGCGGCACTACCAGAAGCGCCAGGTCCTCGGCATGATGGCCATCCGCGCCCTCCTGCACTCGGCCACCAGCACGGCCGCGCGCCCCGCCCCCGTGTACTTACCCGAGGATCTCGCGCGCAAGCTGCCGATGTACAACCGCTTCCGCACGCGGATGATCGCCGAGCTGTACCTGCAAGAGGACCAGTACGAGCAGCACCCCGGCGCGCTCAAGGCCTACGCCCTCGGGCGAGTGCAGGCCTCGCCCGAGCGCAAGTAACTACGATTTGAAGCGGATATGAAGGTGGTTATCGTGGCCCGCCCACGGTTTCACCCCGGGGATCTTCGCGTCGTTGAAGAGGATCGATTTCAGGTTCGGGTCCTCGGAGACGAGCTCCACGAGCCGCCTCGTCTTTTCGTGGCTGTAGTCCTTGCTTTGATACGTCACCGGGCCACCGGAGCCGTCCTCGCGCAGCGGCCGGATGTCCACGTCGACGCCGCGCGTGTGCGAGTCGTGAGGTGCCATGTGGCCGCCGTTCTGGAAGCTGATGTCTCCAACGGAGATGCGGAGGCCGAGCGCCGCCTTCACCACCACGGCGAGCGACTTGATCGACAGGATCGTCGACGGGGTCCCGTAGACCTTGCTCACCTGCGTGTAGATGTTGTACTCGCCGCCGTCGCCGGGGAGCTGGACGAACGAGGGAGTGGTCTGCCCTTGATCCCCCGCCAGCATGGCCCACGTCCGGCCGTGCGGGTCCACCCGCCCGTCGGGCACCGAGATGCGCACGGCGACCCGCTGAAAGACGATGATGCCCTCCTGCGTCCGCTCATCGAGCGTCCCGTCCTCCGGGAACGGCAGCGCCGTCCCCATGAGGTGCAGGTTCTTGTTGAGCTTCTTCTGGACCTGGAGGACGTCCGAGTGGTCGTTCATCCCTCCTCGCCCGACGGAACCATTCAAGCGATCCATGTTGGTCAGGCCTCGTCCTTTGCGGTGTCGGGCTCCCTCGTCTTCGGCTTGTCGGGCTCCCCGGGCTTGGGATCACGGCCCTTGCGGGCCGAGCTGCCGCCCGAGTTGATGTGCACGAGTCGCCCCGAGATCGTGACGCCGGTCGCGTCGATGCGGATGAAGCCGCCGGCCGACTTGATGGTCATGTCGGCGCCCGCCTCGTTGATGAAATCGGCGCCGGCCCGCATCGAGAGCTGCTTGCCCGTGGCGAGCGCGTGGTTCTTCCCCACCTTCTCGAACTGGTCCTCTTCGATGGTCAACGACTGATCCTGATCGATGCGCTCCGAGCGGTTCCCCACGACCACGAGGTGCACGTCCTCCACGACCCGCTCGCGCTTCTCTTTCCCGGTGACCAGATCAACGTCTTTGTCGGCGAGCAAGAGCCGATAGCCGTCGGTCGTGTGGGACTCGTCGCCCTTGATCAGCTTCCGGCGGACCTGCTTGATCGAGGTGGTCTTGGTGGCGTTGACGGTCTCGACGCGGTCGTTCCGCGTCACCTCGGTGCGGCGCCCTCCCGTCGTGTCCAGCTCGTTCTGGGAGACGCTCTTGGAGCGATCATGACCGACCGTGGTGACGTAGTCGTTCTTGATCAGCCGGCGCATGTTCTTGTGCGCCGTCCACTGGACGAGCTCGTTGCCCTTGATGTCGTCGAACGCGACCTCGCTCGTCCCGCCGCCGCCGGGCGACGAGTTCGAGCGATTGACGCTCTCCGTCTTGTGATCCGGCAATATCCGCGGAACAGGCGTGATCGCGTTGTAGGTCCTGCCGACCACGATCGGCTGATCGGGATCACCGTTCAAGAACGCGACGATCACCTCCTGACCGACGCGCGGCAGGGCGATGAGGCCATACCCCTTGCCGGCCCACCCCTGGCTCACGCGGACCCAGCAGCTCGAGCTGTCGTCCTTCCGGCCGACGCGATCCCACTGAAACGCGAGGCGCACCCGGCCGAACTCGTCAGTGTGGATCTCCTGCCCATCGGGCCCAACCACCATCGCCGACTGCACGCTCGAGACCGTGGGCTTGGGCGTGATCTGCGCCGGCCGGTACTCGCCCGCCGCGAACACCGCGCGTCCGCTCATGTGCCAGTCGAGATCGTGTGTCCCCGAGATGGTGAAATCCGTCACGAGGAGGCGCTCGCCGCCCGCGACCCAGGCGTGCGGGTGGTTCTCCATCGAGATGATGCGCCCCGCCGCCACGTCGATCGCGTTCGTCTCGAAGGCCACGGACCGCGCGCCCTCGCGGCGCGCGGCGAGGGCGCGGACCGCCCGCTCCTCGCCGGCAGAGTCCTTGTGTCGTGCCGTGCCCCGGTCGTCGGCCACGGGCGTGCCGCCGCCCGCGCCGCCCTCCACGAGGAAGCCTCCAGGCTGGTAGTGATACTGCTCGTAGCGAGCCTCCGAGGCGCCCTCCGCGGCCTTGCCGAAGAGCTCGTACTGCGGCCTCCGAGGGTCGTAGTCACGGATGGCGAGCTTGCCGGGGCGCACGTCCCGCGCGAGGCGCACGCGGGTGATGAACTCGCGCTCTGCCGCCTGCGTCATGTTATCGAAGAAGGGCAGCGGCGGGCGCGCGTCGCCGGCGTGCAGGCGGTCCGAGAGGACGAGCTTCGTGCCCGCATCGTCGCCGTGGGTGAACACGAACGAGATCCCCGCCTCCTCGAGCATGCGGGCGAAGAACGTGAAGTCGCTCTCGTTGTACTGGACCTTGAACTCGAGCTTCGGGTAGCGCCCGCGATCGATCTCCCAGAGCCGCGTCATCTTCCAGCGGTCGAGCAGGTCGTCGATGATGTCGGGGATCGACTGGTGCTGGAAGATCCGGTAATCGTTCTTCTGCGTCAGCAGCCAGAGGTGGGGAACGATCGAGAGCGAATAGGTCGTCAGCCCGGCCGCCTCCACCTGCACGAGCTCGATATGGTTGCAGAGCCCCGTCCAGGTCCGGTCACCGCCGAGCCGTACGTGCTTGTAGCCGCTCACGACGTGGAGCTCGGCGGGCTTGCCGACGATCCCCTCGAGATCGAGCGCCGGGCTCTTCGTGCGGAACACGACCCCGATCGAATAAAGGGTGTTGACGGCCTCGCGGATCGCGAACCTGCGAACCGAGAGGTCGGGCTCGGAGGAGGCTACTTTGAGCTCGAGGAGCGGCATAGGAGGGGACTTTCAGTGACGAGGGCGGGCGTCAGCGCTTCGGCGGGGTCACGTGGGAGTCGAACTGCGCGCGAAGGAACGTGTCCACCTTCGGATAGAGCTCTTTCCGGGAGACGGAGTGCGATACTGTCGCGAGGTACGGCACGGAGCCGTAGGCCGGCTCGCGGTCGAAGGACTCTTGCTCATCCTTTCGCTCCTTGTCCGTCTGCTTCACCGGCGATCTCACCTTGTTGTCGACCTTGTCGACCGCCGCCTGCGCCGCGGCCTCCTGGACCAGCTCCTGGACGTCGCGCGCGTACTCGTCCTTCGTGCGCGTCCACTCGATTCCACCGCTGTAGCGGGAGTCGAGGACCGTCCACCAGTTGCGGATCAACTGGATGAGGTCCTTCGTCCGCGCGTAGAACGAGGTCTTGCCCCGCCACATGGCGATGGGATCGTTCGCATAGAGGCCGGCGTTGAGCCCCTCGGCTGCCCACTTGGCGATCTTGAGCGGGCCATGGGCGGCCTCCAGCTGCGCCGCGAGCACGAAGAGCATGTGGACGAAGTTGTACTTCGTCTGGCTCCCCATGTACTTCGCCTCGGCCTGGATCAGCGCGGCCTTGAACTTGTCGAACTCCGGATCATGCCTGTTGAAGTACTTGTCGCTCTGCGAGACATCCACTGGCACGATGGGGATCTTGTAGAGGTGATTACAGGTGTGCAGCGTGTCGTCAAAGACCTCGATCAACGGCTTGAAGGCCTCGAAGAGGAGGTTGGGCACCGTCCCATCGAGTGAGCCCGGATCGATCGAGAGGAGGTTGATGATCGGCAAGAGCAGCGCTTCGGTGTTGATGTCGTCGTAGAAGCCGCCACCGGGATAAACGCCCGACGCCATCCGCGCCCGGAGGGCCTTCTCGGCGGGCACCGTCCCGGCGATCACCTTGTCGAGCTCCTTGTTGATCTTCTGCGCCATCGCCGGCTTGAGGACCGCGCGATTCGCGGTGAGGCCCTGGTCCTTGAACTCCGGCGTGATGAACGGGAAGACGTCCTTGCTCAGGTACGTCACCATTTGCTTGACCTGGGTGAACGCGATCTGGATGTTCTTGATGAGGTCGAGCACCTTCTCGTACATGTTGCGGGCTTTGGTCGGATCCAGATGCCAGGTGACGCCCGTATCGAGCCAGTCCCACTTCCAGCCGGGCCGGAGGCCCGTCACGAGGACAAACAGTGATTTGTAGTCGAATTTGACGATCTTATCGATCGTAGCCGTCAGATGGTTCGCGGGGTTCGCCACCACGTTCGTGACGCGCATTAGCTGCCGCAGCGAGAAGTCGGCGATGGCGGTCTGGGTCAGGTCGTACTTGCAGAAGACGTTGCAGATCCGCGCGGCGCCGTGCCACTTCTGGGTGGTAGGCTTGTGAATCGTCTGGAAGAACGGCGTCGAGAGGTAAACTACCGACTTGACCTTCCAGTCGGTGGGCCACGCGGCGATCCTCGCGATGTTCAGCGACATCTCGTTGATCACGTTCCCGCCGTGTGAGTGGCCGATCAGGTGGAACGAGACCTTCCGGGTCTTGTAGGCCGGGAGCGCGGATGTCCTGCCAATGCCACAGAGCCACTCGACGAAGGCTTTCCCCGCGATCTCCCTGTTCCTCTTGGAGTTGTCGCCGTTCCAGCCGTGGTCACGGAACACCATCACGTGATCGTGCGAGGTCTGAAAAGCCAGGAGCTTTCCCACGAACTTCGCGTTTCCTGACCAGTAATAGTTACTGTCCGGCTGCGACTCTTGCGGGTGTCGAGCGTCGTGCGCCCCCTTGTCGTAGCTGTTCGCCTCGTTCCCTTTGGTGTTCACCGGGTCGACGGTGCCCGCGACGATGATGATGACGTCGAAGAGCGGACACGCCTGCTTCGGGTTGCCAACGCTGTTGCCGCCGTGGTTGTTGTTGGCGGCCGTGTTGGCGCGTGAGAGCGCGGTTCTATTGGCTTGGTTACCCATTGTCCTCTCCCATCGCCGCTTCTTCGAGCAGGTGCAACTTCACGTTCGCCCGGACGAGATCGTTTCTCACGAGGATCGCGCGCGCCCAGGGGAGCTCCGGATCGTTGTCAAAATCGAAGCCGTACGCGAACATGAAGTTCAAGAACTTGCAGACGTCGCGCTCCGAGTGAATACCGTACTGCGCCGCCTTCTTCAGCCCGAGCTCGATAGCGCGGGTGAGGCCCTCCGGGCCGAGCTCCAGAGAGCGCTCCGGGAAGAACGTCTCGAGGTGGACTACCATCGTGTCCTCCCATCGATGCGCGAGCCTCTCGCCGATCGCCGCGAGCTGACGCTTCTGGATGGTCATCATCGCGCTACCCCAGGACCTCGGGCTCGGTCGTGCCCTCGGTGAAGCGGAACAGCTCGCCTCGGTCCCCCTCCACGAGAAAGACGCTGAGCTCCGCGAAGAACTCTTTCAACTGAAGCGCTGAGCAGGTCGGCAGGAAAGCGCGGAGCACGACCGGATCGTAGAAGCGGAAATAGAGCGGCTCCCCCGTCTCTTCCTCCTTCACCACCAGAAACCGCCTGAAGTGCCGGCGCACGTCCCTGAAGGACCTCTTCGACGTCAGGAAGATGCCCCATCGCCGCATCAGCCCCTCGGTCACAAGCGAGACGAGGAGCTTCGAGCGCCTGTCCGTGAACTCCACGAGGTAAGGCGCCGCTTCCGTGAGCGCGTCGCCCCCGGCGCCCTCGTAGAGAGAGCGGTTGTACTCCACCGACTCCCGCAAGAGCTCGATAACGCGGGGGCTCCGCGTCGGATCGAGCACCGCGAAGAGCGACCCTTCCTCGGCGGCGAGCGCGGCGAGCACGGACGCCTTCCGCGCCCGGGTGATCGAGCTCGCCCGCCGCCCCGGGATCTTCGGCCGCGGCCGCCTCCGGGTAAACCCCTCGAAGTTCACCGAGACCAACGTGTCGCCGGCGCGGATGAAGTCGCCGCTCTTGACCTCGGCCTCCTTCACGTCCTCGCCGTTGAGGAGCGTGCCAGTCATGCTCCGCTTGTCGCGCACGAGGCAGCGCGCGCCGTCCCATTCGAGCTCGAAATGGATCCGCGAAACCTGCGGATCCTTCGGCAAATCGAGGCCCTCGCCGTGCCGGCCGACGCGCAGCACGTCGCCCGGCGCGAGCACCACCCGCGCCCCGCGGTGCGGTCCCCAGGGCACCTCGACGATCGCCCGCATCCTAGGACTTTGCCTCCGCAGCGGCGGCCTTCCGAGCCTTCTCGCACTCTTCGCAGAACGGCAGATCCGTCGCCAGGGCCTCTGCTTGAGAGGTCGAGCCGATGAACACCGTCGGGTGACCGAGCACGAGGCGGCCGCCGTGTGACGTCGGATCCCCCATCCGCGCCGCGTCCTTGTTGCCGATGACCACCGTCGGCTCGCCGGCCGAGATGCTGTCCGGCGGCCCGATGCAGACGAGCGAGTCGCCCACCCGCGCCGCGGGCTGAAACCCGATCAGCACGGTGATTTCGCCCGAGATCACCGGCCCTCCCACGTGAGGCTTCGGCCCAGGATCCACCATCGGGCAAGTGTGCATGTCCGTGATCCGTGCAGCGAAAGGCATCTTCGTCGCCTCCTTGGAGCCTTATTGACCGATCTTGGTCTTGTTCAAATCCTCCGGATCCGGGATCGCCGGCTCCGGCACCACAGCGTCCTTGGCGAGGGCCGGGGTCAGGGGCGACGAGCCCTCGCCCGAGCCCGCCGAGCCACCGCTGTTGATCTTCACCATGGTGCCCTTGATGGTGATCCCCGTGCCGTCAATCCGGATGAACCCGCCGGGTCCCTTGAGCGTGAGGTCGTTCTGCGCCTCGATGATCAGCGCCGTGCCCGCCTTCAGGTGGATCTGCTTGCCCGCCTCGAGCGCGTGGTTGCCGCCCACCTTCTCGTGCTGATCCTTGCCGACGGTGAGGCTCTGCGTCTTCTCGATGCGCTGCCGCCGCTCACCCCGGACGCGGAGGTGGCTGTTCTTGCCGACCTTCTCGCGCTTGCTCTCGGTGATGACGATGTCCTGGTCCTTGCCGATGAGGATCATCAGGTTGCCGACCGTGTGCTCGTGCTCATCGTTGTGCACGACCTTGAGCCGGTCCTTGCCGATGATCGTCGTGCGGTTGCCCTGGGTGATCTCGGTCCGGTCATGGACCGTGATCTCGGTCCGGTCGTGCCCCGTGGTCTCGAGCTCGTCATTGAGGACGTACTTCGCTCGGTTGTTGCCCACGGTGATCGTCTCGTCGTTCTTGATCAGCTTGCGCCGGTTCTTCTCGGCCTGCTCCCAGACGAGCTCCTGGCCCTTGAGATCCTCGAACATGATCTCGTTGAAGCCGCCGCCGCCGAGCGAAGAGTCGCTCTTCCAGGTGCTGCGCGTCTTGTGCTCCGGCAGCGCGTAAGGGACGCTCTCGACCGCGTTGAAGACGCGGCCCACGATGATCGGCTGATCGGGATCGCCCTCGAGGAAGCCCACGAGCACCTCCTGGCCGATGCGCGGGATCATGATCATGCCGAACCCCGTGCCCGCCCAGCCCTGGCTGACGCGGATCCAGCACGAGCTGAAGTCGTCGTTCTTCCCCTCGCGATCCCACGGGAACTGCACGCGCACGCGGCCGAACTCGTCGACGTGGATCTCCTGCCCGGAGGGGCCGACGACCACCGCGCTTTGCACGCCCTGGACCTGGGGTTTGCTGGTCTTGAGCGGCGGCCGGTACGCTGCAGCCTTGTCGGCGAACACCGCGTTCGCCTGCATTGTCCACTTCTCGCCGGGGGTGCCCTCGAGCATGAACTCGCTCACGAGCAGGTGCTTGCTCTCGTCGAGGTCGGAGCGCGGGTGATTCGAGATGTTGAAGACGATCCCCGGCCACAGATCCACGGTGTTCGTCTCGAACGAGAGGGCCCTTTTGTTGCCCCGCACCGCGCGCATGGCACGCTCCGAGCGATCCTTGCCGTACTTCTGGTTGTTCCGCGCCACGCCCTTGTCGTCGGCGACGGGCGTCGGGCCGCCCTTCTGCCCCTCGATGAGCATCGACCCAGGCTGATAGTGGTATTGCTCGTAGCGATTCTCGGGCGCCTCTCCCGTCGTCGTCTCCCCGAGCAGGTAAAACCCGGGGTTGCGGAAGTCGTAGTCGCGGATCGTGTGGCCGCCCGGGCGCACCTGGTGCGCGAGCCGGAGCTTGGTCACGAACTCGAGCTCACCCGACTCGCTCGGGTTGTCCACATAATGAATCGGCTCGGCCGCCCGGAGCTCGCCCAGCTGCAGGCTGTCGCCGAACGTGAGGATCGAGCCCGCGGCGTCGTCGTCGGGGAACGTGAACGCGATGCCCGCCTCCTCGAGGAGCCGACTCAGGAACGCATAGTCGGTGTCGCCGTACTGGACCTTGTATTCGAGCTTGGGATACAGCCCCCGATCGATCTTCCAGGCGGGCTTGATACCCCACTCGCCAAGGATCTGATCGGTGATGTCCGGAATCGAGAGGTGCTGGAAAATTCTATAATTCTTGCGCTGGGTCGTCATCCACAGGCTGGGCACGAGGCGCAGGTAATACGTGGACAGGCCCGTCTTCTCGGGTTGTATCTGTTCCATGTAACTGCACATCCCCGTCCACTTGCGCGCGCCGCCGAGCTGAGCCCAGCGGTAGCCACTGACGAGGCGGAACCCGGCGGGTTCGCCGACGATCGACTCAAGATCGAGGTTCTCGTTCTTGGACACCGCCCAGATCGCGATCTCGAAGAGGCTCGATATGCCCTCGTGGACCGAGAAGCGGCGTACCGAGAGAGAATCTTCCCCCGACGCGAAAGACAGTTCAAGCAGCGGCATCTCGCGGTCTCCTCCGGTCCCCAGGGGCGCGTGCAATGCACGGTGGCCAGCTCGGGGGGCCTTTCTCGTTCGCTCGTAGCTGGAAAGGGCAGCAAAGGAGATGGTAAGGGCAGCCGCGACCGCGCTGCAATGATTTTTAACTGACGCGACGCGGCGATGGGGCAATGCGTCGCGCTGCAGCGTCCTTTTTTTTTTCCCACTACGGGATTGTGGCTACCTGGTCCGGTGCTTCTCCTGCACCGCGGGGCCGGCATACGCATTGAGGCTCGGGGTCGAGGGGCAGTACCCATCGGTGTCGGCGCCCTCCGCGTGCCCCTCGGTGGGCTTGATCCAGACCTTGCCATCGAGAGCGACGCGGACCTGACCGCGCGGGGCCTTGATCTCGCGCACCTGATACCCGGTGTCCGCGAGCGCGTCCGCGAGGCGCCGCGCAAAGCTCTCCTCGCCGCCGGTGCCCGAATCGTCGCTGAGAAGGTGGAGCTGCGCGAGCTGAACGGCGCGGTCGAGCCCGAGCGCGCCGAGGCGATCCACGAGCTTCGTGGGCGAGAAGCCAGCAATCGCCTCGCGATCCCCCGGCGCGACGAGGTGAAGCTTGTCTCCATCGCGGAGATCCGCGAGCGGGGTGCCTGCGCCGCCCTCGACGAGCGGGCCGCGAGCCGAGCTCTCCCCGTTCTTGCCGGGCTTTCCCAGCAGGTAATCGCAGTTCACGGTGGGAGGGGCGCTGGGCGCGGCGGGATCACGGAGGACGAGGATCATCGACGTGCGTAGCGCCCCTCGGCGCTTCTGGCAACCACGGTCGCGCTCTCAGCGGCTGTTCAACAGGATCTCAGATGACGACGATCTTCTTGGCCAACGACACTTGCAGGTTGGCCGTGGGGATGGTCGACGTCTTCCTGTACACCCGGTTCGGAGCCGCGGCCTCGTACGTGCCGATGTCGCCGACCTTGGCCCAGTCCGACTGCGCGAAGGTGTTCATCGTGCCGTTGCTGGTCTGGAGAGCCGCGGCGTCGAAGTCGAAGTAATTGTCCCAGTGGGTGACGAGGACCTTGCGGCCAGGCAGGTTCGGAGCGTAATAGCCGAGGGCGAGGCACCAGTGGGCGTTATTCCCGTGCTGCGCGGGATACCCTGCGTTCTGCGGGGTATCATCCACGCAGAAGGGGATCATGACCAGCTTGTTCTGGTCAATCGCCTTCTTGATCTCCGCGAAGAAGTTGACGCTCCCGACGCTCACGGCGCGCGCGCCCACCCGGCCGATCTTCTGCGCCAGCGTCGCCACCTGCTCGGCGTTGAAAAGCTCTCCAATCGTGGTGAAGCCCAGCTCTTTGGCCTTCTGGCGCAGAGAGAAGTTCGCCTGGGCGTTCTGGTGGTGATCCTTGGTCGCCAGGATCGCGCTGCCATAGGCCTGAAGGACGGCGGCGAGGGCATAGATGCCGCAGGTCGGGCCGCGCTGGGCGAAGGTGTTGATGTGCTGAGCCTTCGCGGAGCGGGTGTAATGGACGTAGTTGGGGACATTGACGATGTTGGGATACATGGGATCCTCGTTGGCCGGCGCTCGTCGTGGGGTGGGGTAAGGCAGCGTTCCTTCCAGGCAGCACGCCGCCGCTGGAGCGGCGCGCTGCGTGGCTCATCCTCGGGCATTGCGCGACGAGGATCGCCGATTCTCCCGGCCTTGACAACAAAAACGTTCCCAGGGCGCCGCGGCGGGGGATCAGGGGTCGTCGAGGTAGAAGAAGACGCTTGCGCCGCCGACTTTGTAGGGGACGCCCTTGCAGAGTGCGGAGCGGAGAAGCGGCCCGTCTTTCAGGATGAGAGCAGGTTGGCTCACATAAAGCCGGCCTGCGATTTCCACCTCGATATCGAGACCTCGACCGAGCTCGATGAGATCCGCAATGGAGACCGGGAGACGCGTGCGCCGCTCGTTCCCGAGAATGCCGGGATGGGAGTCCGAAGCATCCTCGGCGGACGTGCATTGTCTGTCGTCGGCAGGAGCGCCCGCCAACCGCACGCAGACGCTCGTGATGGTGCGGTTCATTCCTTTGAGGTTGATCCGGGCGAGCCGGAGAAGAAAGCGCTGCGAAGGTGCGATCGAATCACGGCACGCTCCCTCGACGATCTCGCGACGGGAAGGACAGGTAGCGCAATTGCCGAGCTGCTTCTCGCAGTTCAATCCACGCGTATCCTGACGATCTGGAGCGCAGGCGATTCCGCCGCAGCACGGCCCGGTCACCGGAGTAGGCGAGGGGGGCGGGAGCGTCGGGGAGGGACTGGACGTAGGCAAGTATGGAGCGATCGTCGCGTTGCTCCTCAGGTTCGGTGTCGTGCTGTTCGCAGTCATGAGCTGGGGGAGTGTCCAGACCCCAACGCCGACTCCAGCAGCCGCAAAAACGAGGTAGTGGGTCTATTTGCTTCGCAAATGGCCGGAACCACCGGGCCGAAATTGTCAAAAAGACCCACTACCGAAAATCCGCGCCATCGTCCAGCATTGTTGCATCGAGACATGGTTCTTGGGTCACGATGGCTTCCTGTTGCTTGAAGCTTTCATGGAAGCTGGGGCGGAAGTGTAAGCGCGCGGAGCGAAGCTTCCGACGGGCGGCGGAAGCCTCGTACCCCCGCCGTTTCGTGACCATCCGTGTTGCGACGCAACATCTCGATCCCACACCATTCACGGCTGGGCTTGATTTTGTGCAAAATCTGTCCTATTGCACTGCACACTATCGTGCGCCTCCCGAACCTCTCCTCCGCCGCCCAGATCCTTCGCCCGCCGATGGCCTACCACCTCCACGAGCTCCAGCGGAGGCTGCTCTCGCCGCTCGCCGCGGGCGCGGAGGTCACCTCGCGGACGCTGCGGCACCCCCTGAACCCGCTCTCGAGGCTGCCGACCGTGCGGGCGCTCGGGGCGAGCCATGCGCTCTTCCATCGGCTCGCAAAGCGCTACAACAAGCAACCTTGGCGGATTGACGAAGTGCTCGCCCACGGCACGACGGTCTCTGTCGCCGAGGAGCTGATCGTCGCCGAGCCGTTCTGTCGCCTCATCCGCTTCACCCGCCGCGCCGAGGACGCCGAGGTCGCTCGTCGTCTCGATCAAGATCCGAAGGTCTTCGTCTGCGCGCCGCTCTCCGGCCACCACTCGACGCTCCTTCGCGACACGATTCAAGCGCTCCTTCAGGATCACGATGTCTACGTGACGGACTGGCGGGACGCGCGCGATGTGCCGCTCACCGAGGGGGTCTTCCACCTCGACGACTACGTGCACACGATCATGCGCTTCATCCGCCTGCTCGACGCGGAGTCGCTGCATGTGGTCTCCGTCTGTCAGCCGACGATTCCGGTCCTCGGCGCCGTCTCGCTGCTCGCGCAGGCCGGCGAGAAGACGCCGCTCACGCTCACGCTCATGGGCGGGCCGATCGACGCGCGCAAGAGCCCGACCGAGGTGAACCTCTTCGCGATCCAGCACCCCATCAGCTGGCTCGAGAAGAACATGATCCACAAGGTTCCGGGCCCCTATGCGGGCAAGGGGCGGCGGGTTTATCCTGGCTACCTTCAGCTCACGGCCTTCGTGATGATGAATCCGAAGAGCCATTTCAAATCGTACCTCCGCTACTGGGTGGACTCGGTCAAAGGTGCCTCGGGCGCCGCCGCGCGGGAGACGCACGAGCGATTCTATGACGAGTACAACGCGGTCCTCGACATGGACGCGGACTATTACCTCGAGACGGTCCGCGTCGTGTTCCAGGAGTTCGCGCTCGCCGCGGGGACGTGGGATGTGCGTGGCGTGCGGGTCCGCCCATCGGCGATCACCGAGACGGCGATCTTCACCGTCGAAGGCGAAAGGGACGACATTTCAGGCCTCGGCCAGACGGAAGCGGCGCACGGCCTCTGCGCGAGCGTCCCTGACGAGAAGCGAAAGCGTCACGTCGAGCCGGGCGCCGGCCATTACGGCATTTTCGCTGGCCGGAGGTGGCGGGAGAACATCTATCCTCAGGTGCGCGACTTCCTCCGCGCTCACGCGCGTCCGGCCTGATCCCCCGGCCCGAGAGTCGGCTCACCGCCCCGCGTCGCCCGCGCCCGCATCGATTGGCACGAAGGCGCAGCGGCGCAGCACCGGGGCTATCGCCACGCAGCGGAGGCCGGGAGTACAGTCCTCGTCGCGGTCACAGCCGCCCCGCGCGGCGCAGATGTCACGGCAGACGCGCTGGAACGAGGGGGCGCCCGCCCCGGCGCAGGGAGCTTCGCAGGCGTGGACGAGGCAAGCGTCGCTTCCGAAGGCGCTCTCGGGGGCGCCGGCGTCGGCTTGCGAGCAGGCGCGCTCGGCCTCGTGGTGCGCCTCGCGGCCGAGGGCGCGGGCGCGCTGATCGTAGTCTTGACAGGCGGCGAGAAGGGGGAGGAGGAAAAGTCCCGCTACGAAAAAGCTGCCTCGCATGAGGTGACTCTACTCGCTCGGCCCTCACCTGCGGTACACTCCGCGACCATCATGAGCGAAACGCCCCCTCTCCGTATCGACGACGACACCTGGCTCCTCGTGCTCACCGGCGCCGGTGTATCGGCTGAGAGCGGCATTCCTACCTTCCGCGACGCCGGTGGCCTCTGGGAGAAGCACCGCGTCGAAGACGTCGCCTCGCCCGAAGGCTTCCGGCGGGATCCCGAGCTCGTGTGGCGCTTCTATTCCCAGCGTCGCGTGGGGATGGGGAGCGCCGCGCCAAACCCGGGGCACGCGGCGATCGCGGCGATCGAGCGGCGCCTCGGCGATCGGTTCCTGCTCGCGACGCAGAACATCGACGGTCTCCACAAGACCGCTGGCAGCGAGCGCATGGTCGAGCTGCACGGCAACCTCTACACCACGCGCTGCTCGGTCTGCGACAGGCCCCCTTTCGAGGATCACGAGGTCCACCTCGACGGGAAATTGCCCACGTGCAGCGAGTGCGCGGCGCGCGGCGCGACTGCGCTCTTGCGGCCGCACATCGTGTGGTTCGGGGAGATGCTCGATCCGGCGAACATGAAGCGCGTCGATGATTTCTTGCTCGAGGCGAAGCGTCATCGTCTGGTGTTCCTCGCGGCGGGGACCTCCGGCGCGGTGTACCCCGCGGCGGGCTTCGTGGATCTGGTGCGGCAGATGCGCGGGGAGACGTGGCTCGTGAACGCCGAGCGCGCAGACAACGCGTCTGCGTTCGGGCATTTTGTCGAGGGGCCGAGCGGGAAGGTGCTCCCGGCGCTGTTTGCGACGTGAGCAGGCCGCGGCCCTGGCAACGCTGTTTGGGCTGGTGGTGCGCGACGGGTAGCAATTGATGCTGTGGCTCGCTTTGTTGCCGGCCCATCCAGAAGTTTCGCCTTCGTCATCAAAGCGCCACGGACACCGGGCAAGGTGCGCCTCGCAAGGACGGCAACACCGCCGCCCGCGCGTGGAGGGCCTCGTCTCGAGGTCCCTCTCCATTCTGCTGGAGACCCGCGATGAACCTCGACGCATGGATCCTGGGCGACGAAGATCCCGGTCGCGCAAAGCGACTGGTGATCGGGTATGCCGTCGGCGTCGCGTTGATCCTCGGCGCGGGCGGCTCTCTGGCGGCCATGCGTGCGGAGCCGCCGCCGCCGGCTGAAGACGAGGTGATTGACGTCAAGCTCGCGGCCTCGGTCGAGGCCCCGCCGCCGAAGTCTCCACCACCTCCAGTCGTCGAGGCGCCCAGGGCTCCTCCTCCCGGGCCGGCGCCACGCAAAGCCATTGTAGCGCCCACCGCTGTGCCGACGGAGGCGCCTCCGGAGTCGGACAAGACCCCTCCTCCCCGTTCGGGGACCGATGAGTACGCGGATGGAAAAGGGGGTGTCGTCGGCGGCGTCGCCGGGGGAACCGGGACAGGCACGGTCGCTGTCGCGGCCGCGCCTCCACCGCCGCCTCCGCCCGCGCCGGCTCCACCGCCGCTACCACCTCCGAAAGCTCAAGGCCCGATTTCTCTGCCGGAGAACGCTACGCCTGCGGTGGCCCTCTCGACGCCTGCTCCGCAGTATCCCGCGGGGGCGAAGGCGGATGGGATCACCGCGACCGTCGTCGTCAGGTTCGATATCGGTGAGGGCGGGGAGGTCACCAATGTCGTCATCGTCCGGGGACACCCGCTCTTCGACGCGGCGGTGCTCGCCGCTGTCCGCACCTGGCGTTACCGGCCCGCCGTCTTCGAAGGGCGGCCCCTCGCCGTGACCAAGAGCGTGCGTATCCCCTTCACCATCAAGATGTGATCTGCAGTTTCAAGGAGCACGTAACCGATGAAGTTCAATCTAGCGCACATCTTCGCGACGATGGGGCCGATGAGCAAGCTCGTCGCCCTGGTCCTGGTGATGATGGCGATCGCCAGCGTCGCCGTCGTCGTCGAGCGCGTCCTCGCGCTCTCCCGGATCGCGCGGGAGACAGCGCGCTTTGCCGGCGAAGCCAAGCCGCTCCTCGAAGAGTGGGATACCGAGCGCCTCGTCGTGGTGGCGGAGCGCTACCCCCTCTCGGCGCTCGCCCGGCTCGTCGTCGGCGCTGTCGGGCGCTTCCGCCGCGCCTGTGATGATGACGGCGGCGGCGTCGCGCCGGTGGAGCTCGCGCGCCGCGAGATCGGTCGCCGCCGAGAGACGCTGTCTGCCGAGCTTCGCCGCGGCCTCGGGGTGCTCGCCTCGGTCGGATCGGTCGCGCCCTTCGTCGGTCTCCTCGGCACCGTCGTCGGGATCATCGGTGCGTTCCAGAGCATCGGATCCACGGGCTCCGGCGGCCTCGGCGCGGTCTCGGCGGGAATCGCCGAGGCCCTCATCGTCACCGCCTTCGGCCTCGTGGTCGCGATCCCGGCGGTGCTCTGCTTCAATTACCTCACCTCGCGCATCAACGCTGTCGAGCTCTCGCTCGAGCGATCGGCGGGCGAGCTCATCGACGAGATGGAGAACGAGCATGGGCGCAGCAGCCGCGACCGGATCCAGAAGGCAGCCTGAGCCGGAGATCAACATCACGCCGCTCGTCGACGTGGTGCTGGTGCTCTTGATCATCTTCATGGTCGTCGCCCCCGAGCTCGAGCACGGGGAGCGGGTCGAGCTCCCATCCATCGTCCAACCGGACGAGAACGCCAAGGGCCGCCTCGATCCAATCACGGTGACGATGACAGCGCGTGGCTCGCTCTTCGTGGAGAAAGAGCCCATCAACGACCTCGCCGCGCTCGGCGAGAAGCTCAAGGAGATCCGCGCGAGCGAGCCGGACCGGCGCATCGTGCTCAAGGGCGACTCGTCGGCGAGCTACAAGCAGATGCGAGAGACCTTTGCGGTCTGCCAGAAGCTGGGGTTCCCCGGCGTCTCGCTCTCGGTCAGCCAGCGCGGGCGCGGCGGGGAAGAAGGATGATGCCATGGCGATGAACACCTCCGCCGGCGGCAAGAAGGGCGCGATCGCGCCGGCGATGAACGTCACGCCGCTCGTCGACGTGGTGCTGGTGCTCCTGATCATCTTCATGGTGGTCACTCCGCTCCTGACGAAGCAGCTCTGGCTCAACCTCCCTCAGAAGAACGATACCAAGGCGGAGACCCCCCCGCCGCCCTTTGACGCCGACAAGCCGGTCGTCCTCACCGTCGACGCTGAGGGCGTCATCCGGATCAACCGCAACGAGGTCCCGAAGGCCGCTCTCTCGGAGCGGATCGCGCGGATCCTGGCGGCGCGGGCCGACGGGCTCCTCTACTTCGACGCGGCCGACGACGCGCCTTACGGGATGACGGTCGACGTCATGGACCGAGCCCGCCGCGGCGGCGCGCGGAGTATTGCTATCCTGACCGAAAAGACGACTCCGTAGAGAGGTTTCGCTCGATGAGGAGATATCCGACACTCGCCGTGCTCACGGCGTTTCTGGGGGCCCTTTGTCCGGAGGTCGCGCTCGCTGATCCTCCGGCCGCCGCCGTCGATGCCGCGAGCGATGAGCCCGATCCGGCCCGCCCCGCGCCTTCTGGCAAGGGGGTTGTCTGGGGCGTCGTCACCGACGCTGCCACGAAGGAGCCGCTCCTCGACGCCGCGGTGACCGTCGTTGGTACCAAGCAAAAGGCCACGGCGGATCTCGACGGTCGATTCCGGCTCGAGCTCGCCCCCGGCGCTCATGAGCTGCGTATCTGGTACGAAGGGCACGCGGCGCGGCGCGTTCAAGGCCTGACCGTCGTCGCCGGGACAGTCCAGCGCGTCAACGTCGCGCTCGACGGCGACAAGGCGGTTGCGGAAGAGGTCGTGGAGGTCGAGGTCACCCCGGATCGAGCCAGCGCCTCGGCCCAGCTCGCCATCCGGCGTAACTCGGCCACGGTCGGTGACGCGGTGAGCGCGCAGGAGATCGCCCGCACGCCCGATCGCAACGCCGCCGACGCGGCCAGGCGCATCGTCGGCGCCACCATCGTGGGAGGCAAATATGTCTTCGTCCGCGGCCTCGGTGATCGCTACTCCAACTCGCTCCTCAATGGCACTCCCTTGCCAAGCCCGGAGCCGGATCGGCAGGCGATCCCGCTCGATCTCTTCCCGTCGATCATCCTCTCCGACATCACGGTCACCAAGACCTTCACGCCGGATATGCCCGGTGATTTTGCCGGCGGCTCGGTGCGGATCAACACCCGGGAGCTGCCGGATCACTTCATCTTCCAGGCGACGCTGTCGGCGGGGCTCAACACCCAGAGCACCTTCGCCGACCGCCTGAGCTACACGGGATCGAGCACGGATTGGCTCGGGATCGACGGCGGCGCCCGAGCGTTCCCGACGGGGGTACCCGACTACAAGATCATCCGCCTCGGCAACAAACCCGACGGGTCCACGATCACGCCGGAGGAGCTCACTCGCTACGGGCGAAAGATGAGCTCGCCGATGGGGGCGACTCAGTCGGTCAACCTGCCGAACCTCACCGGCAGCGCCGTCGTGGGAGACACGCTCCGCTTCGGCGTGACGCAGGAGCTCGGCTACACCGTCGCGCTCACCTACGGTCGGAAGCTCACGCGTCGAACGGGCGAGATCATCCGCACCTTCGATCCGGATCCGTTCGATCCGACCATCTTGCTCACGAGGAACGATTACACGGCGGAGACCGGCCTCGATCAGGTCTCATGGGGCGCGTACGGCACGGCGACCTACAAGCCGAACAAGGACCACAAGATCGTCTTCACCGGGTTGCACAGCCGCAGCTCCGACAAGGAGGCTCGCCAGATCGACGGCTTCAACGCCGAGGGAGGGAACAACCCCGCTGACACGCGCCTTCGCTTCGTCAGCCGATCGCTGACGTTCGCGCAGCTCGCCGGCACGCACAAGATCGAGGCCGCGGACGGGGCGATCCTGGACTGGAACTTCGCTCTCTCGTACGCGAGCTCCGACGAGCCCGACACCCGCGAGACGATCTATGTGAGGGACCAGGGCACCGGGATTTACGGGTGGAGCCCCGGCAGCCTCAGCGGGTCGCATTTCTTCGGCGCGCAGCGCGAGACCTCCTACGGAGGTGGGCTCAACTGGACGCAGCCGCTTCGCAAGGGAGATCTCTTCACCAAGCTCCGCACAGGCGGGCTCTTCAGCCGCAAGGCTCGCACCTTTGATTCACGTCGCTTCCGCTACATCCAGACGCCCCGCTCGCTCCCGGGGGACCTCTTCAATCAGCCTCCGGACAAGCTCTTCGCCAGCCAGAACATCGGCCCGGTGCTCCAGCTCCAGGAGGATACTCGCCCGAACGACGCGTACACCGCCGGGCAGGATATCTACTCTGGCTATGTGATGGTCGACTCGTGGCTCGCCTCGCGCCTCCGCGTGATCCTCGGCGCGCGCGTCGAGGCCTCGCGGCAGAACATCGACTCGTTCGATCCCTTCGCCGTCACGCTGGAGCACGTCTTGACCGAGCTCTCCCCGACGGATTTTCTCCCGTCGGTGAGCTTCGTGGTGAAGACGTCGAGCGAGTCGAACCTCCGCCTCTCGGCCACCCGGACCGTGGCCCGACCGCAGCTTCGCGAGCTCTCGCCCTTCGTGTTCACGGACTACTTCGGCGCCCGCGAGATCACGGGAAACCCGGACCTCAAGGGTACCAGCATCTACAACGGGGATGTCCGGTTCGAGCTCTTCCCGGCCGCCGGTGAGGTGGTGGCGCTGAGCGGCTTCTACAAGCAGTTCTACGACCCGATCGAGACCACCATCATCCCCACCAATCAGGGCATTGTGTCGTATCAGAACGCCAAGGGGGCGAAGGTGGTCGGCGCGGAGCTCGAGGCGCGCAAGGGCCTCGGGTTCATCTCTCCGGTCGTCAAGGATCTGGGGCTCCTCGCCAACCTGACGCTCGCGTACTCTCGCGTCGAGCTCGAAGCGACGCTCGGCGCGCAGCAGACCAATCAGGTTCGGCCCCTGGCAGGGCAGTCTCCTTATGTCGTCAACGCCGGGCTCGACTACAGCAATGAGACGACAGGCACGCGGGCACGGCTCCTTTACAATGTCTTCGGACCGCGCATCGCCCAGGTCGGCTCGCAGAAGCGGCCCGACGTTTACGAGGAGCCCCGTCACCAGATCGATGTCACCGTGGCTCAGCGTGTCGCCAAGCATGTCGATCTCAAGCTCGCCGCCGAGAACATCACCGACGCGCCCGTGAGGATGACTCAGGGCAAGAGCGCCGCCAGCGAGGACAACGTCGTCAGCGAGTACAAGCTTGGCGCGACGTTCACCCTCAGCGCTACGGTCACCAACTGACGATGTCGCCGTGGATGACGTCCAGATGTTGCACTCCACGCACCTCGATTTCACCAGCGGTGATTAGAAGAGGTGCTCCACGGAGGCATCATGAACACGATTCGTATTTCTTTGTTTGGCTCGGCGGCGGTGCTCTTGAGCGCCCAGATGATCGGCTGCGGCGATGACCGCCTGACCGGGAGCGGCGGCGCCGGCGGCAGCGGCAGCGCCACCACGTCCACGGAGACAGGTTCGACGAGCACCGGTGAGGGCGGCGCGACGACGTCGAGCGGCAGCGGTACCAGCACCGGCGGCGGGACGCCCGGAGAGGCAACGCTCCCGGCGTGCAGCGGTGAGGCGGACCTGACGGGCGACGTCAAGACCAGCACCGCGCTCAGCGCGGACAAGTGTTACACCCTCAAGGGCATTGTCTACGTCAAGGCCGGAGCGACGCTGACGATCCCCAAGGGCACCAGGATCTACGGCGACAAGACCACCCTGGGTACGCTGGTGATCGAGCCCGGCGCCAAGCTCATGGCCGAAGGCACCGCGGTCAACCCCATCGTCTTCACCAGCAAGGCGCCCAAGGGCCAGCGCGCCCCCGGGGACTGGGGCGGCGTCATCCTCCTCGGCAAGGCGCCGGTCAACATCAAGGGCGGCGTCGGCAACATCGAGGGGATCCCCCCGACCGCCGACACCACCTACGGCGGCACTAACGCGAACGACAGCAGCGGTAAGCTCAAGTATGTTCGCATCGAGTTCGGCGGCGTCCAGCTCTCGCCCAACAACGAGATCAACGGCCTCACCTTCGGCGGCGTCGGCGCGGGGACCGAGGTCGAGTACATCATGGTCCACGACACGCTCGATGATTGCTTCGAGTTCTTCGGCGGCACCGTGAACGCCAAGCACCTGATCTGCTCGTACAACGGCGACGACGGCTTCGACTGGGACAACGGCTTCAAGGGCAAGCTCCAGTTCCTCGCCCTCCAGCAGGATCCGGGCAACGCGGCCGAGGACAACGGCTTCGAGGGCGATAACGACGCGACCGGCTCGCTCAGCGCCCCCTTCAGCGAGCCCACGATCTACAACGCCACGCTCTGCGGCAAGAACGTCGACGTGGCCAATCAGCAGTACGGTATGCTCCTCCGTCGCTCGACCAAGGCCCATATCTGGAACACCATCGCCACCGGCTTCGAGGCCGGGTACGATCTGCGCGACAAGGCCACGTCGGTCGAGATCAAGAGCTCGATCTTCTTCGGTAATCTGGCCCAGAACATCGCCTACGCCGAGGTCGCGGGGCAGGTGTCGACGCCGGCCGCGCTGACGGACGACGATGACGGCGGGGCCGACGAGATCGCCTCGTTCAAAGCGGCTGCGAACAAGAACACCGTAGAGGATCCGAAGATCAAGGACTGCTTCAACAAGGCCGGCGCCGACTTCCGGCCGGCGGCGACGATCACCGCGAACGCGGCCACGCCCCCGGACGATGGCTTCTTCGACGCAAAGGCGAGCTATGTCGGCGCCTTCGAGGCCGGGGACACCTGGGCCACGGGCAACTGGGTCGACTTCAGCCACAACTGAGCGAAAGCATCTCGTTGCGCGGCGTTCACCGGAACGACACACGCCCCCGGTATCCAGTGATCCAATGCCGCGGATTCTGGTGATCGAGGACGAGCCCGGCCTGCAGCAGGTGCTCGATTACAACCTTCGCCGGGAAGGCCACGAGGTCCTCCTGGCGCAGACGGGGGGCGACGGGCTCCGCGTCGCGCGCGAGGCCAGGCCGGATCTGGTCCTGCTCGACTGGATGTTGCCGGACCGCTCCGGCACCGAAGTGTGCCGCCTGCTCAAAGGGGCAACGGCGACGAGCCGGATCCCGGTGATCTTCGTGACGGCACGCGGCGACGAGGTCGATCGCATCGTCGGCTTCGAGGTGGGCGCCGCGGACTACATCGTCAAGCCCTTCAGCATTCGAGAGCTGGTGCTGCGCGTTCAAGCGGTGCTCCGCCGGACCGACAGCGTGACGCCCGCCCGGACAGTGGCCTTTGGCTGCCTGAGCATCGACGAGGACGCTCATCGGATCTGGGTCGACGAGCAGGAGATCGAGCTCACCCTGCTCGAATGGAAGCTGCTGCTCGCGCTCTACGAGAACCGCGATCGCGTGCAGACCCGCGGGGTGCTCCTCGATCGCGTCTGGGGGATGGACGTGAGCATCACCACCCGCACGGTCGATACCCACGTGAAGCGTTTGCGCGACAAGCTCCAGCGCGCGGGGGAGTACGTCGAGACGGTGCGGGGGATTGGCTATCGCTTCGCGGGGGACCCGGCGATTCCCGCGGACCCCTCGGAGGCGCGATGAGCCGGCCCGCGGTGGATCCCGGAGAGCGCGGGCCCTCGAACGAGGCGTTGATCGCGCTCCTGGTGGTCTTGACGGTGGTGGCCATGGTGCTCGCCCGGATCACGCACGCAGGGTGAGAATTGCAGGGGGCCAGAGCATTGCCGATCTCCGGCGGCGACGCGGCTCGGGGCGCAGAATACCCTCCTCGTCGGGGGCGTGGTCTGCGTCCTCGCCGCGGTGGTCTTCCCGCGCGAGCTGCCGGAGCTGCGGCGGTGGGCGCGGCCGATCTACGTTCAGATGGGGATCTCGCCGGAGATCGCGGAGGGGGTCCTGGTCACCTCGGATCTGACGCGGCCTCCGGAGGAGTAAGCGGCGCGCGTCGTGGACACGGGGGCGATGTTTCTATTAACGTGCCTCGCATGAAGATCGTCATTCCCGGCGGCAGCGGGCAAATGGGGCAGCTCCTCGCGCGCGGGTTCGTGAGCGCGGGGCACGAGGTCGTGATCCTCAGCCGGAGCGCGGCAAAGGTCGGGCGCACGGTGCCCTGGGACGGGCGCATCGTCGCCGGGTGGGCGAAGGAGATCGACGGCGCCGACGTGGTGTTGAACCTCGCCGGTCGCACCGTGAACTGCCGATATACCCCGGAGAACCTGCGGGAGATGATGGACTCTCGCGTCGAGTCGACGCGCGCTGTCGGCGAGGCGATCGCCTCGGCCGCGCGCCCGCCGCGCCTCTGGCTCCAGATGAGCACGGCGACCATCTACGCGCATCGACTCGACGCGCCCAACGACGAGGCGACGGGGAGGATCGGGGGAGACGAGCCGGGCGTGCCCGCCTACTGGGCTTACAGCGTCGAGATCGCCCGCGCGTGGGAGCGCGCGCTCAACGAGGCGGCGACGCCGAAGACGCGCCGCGTGGCGCTGCGATCGGCGATGCTGATGAGCCCCGATCGCGGGGGAATCTTCGACGTGATGCTGGGGATGGTGCGCAAGGGCCTCGGCGGCAGCGCCGCCGGTGGCGCGCAGTACGTCTCGTGGATTCACGACCACGATTTCACGCGGGCGATCGATCTGCTGATCGCGCGCGACGATCTCGAGGGGGCGGTGAACATTGCAGCCCCGAACCCACTGCCGTACGCGGAGCTCATGCGGGCGATCCGCGAGGCGTGGGGCACCCGCGTCGGGCTGCCGGCCACGAAATGGATGCTGGAGATCGGCGCCTGGGCGATGCGCACCGACACCGAGCTGGTGCTCAAGAGTCGTCGGGTAATCCCGGGGCGGCTGCTCGAGGCGGGGTTCTCGTTCGAGCAGCCAGCGTGGCCCGCGGCGGTCAAGGATCTCGTGGCCCGCGTTCGCGCTCAGAACGGGTGATTTCGTCTCCGGAGCTTCGGGGCAACAGCAGGAGACCGATCGCGAACACCGCTGTTCCCCCGAGCGTCAGGCTCCAGGGCAAGGTGCCTTTGGCCAGCAGATCGCCCGCCCAGGGAGGGCTGTAGTAGAGCAGCGCGAGGGCGAGGCCGTTGTTGAGCGCGTGGATGATCATCCCCGGGAGGATCGAGCGCGTGCACCGCCGGGTGACGCCGATCACCACCCCCAGGAAGGCCGTGGGCAAGAGGCGGTAGACCGAGGCGTGGGCCAGGCCGAAGAGGAGGGCCGATATCGTCACCGCGGCGGCGGGGCCGAGCCGGCGCAGGCCGGAGAACAGGAGGCCACGAAAGAGCAGCTCTTCGCAGATCGCGGGGGTGAGGGCGAAGAGCAAGAAGACCACGTAAAACGGCCTTCCGTTGAGGAGCAGGAAATCGCCGAGGCCCTTGGCGAGGGACTCGGGCACGGGCACGAGGCGGAGGAGAAAGCCAATCGCCACGGCCCAGGCCGAGAGGCCGAGGACGACCGCGGCGAGGGCGCCGCGCGGGGAGGGGAGGCGGAGCGCCAGCGTCTCTCGGGCCGAGAAGCCGAAGAGGAGGACCAGGCCTGTGGCGGGCAGGAGGAAGAAGCCGTACTGGGTCAGCAGGAGCGAGGTGATCGCGCCGAAGCGCTCGAGGAGCAGGCTCCCGTAGAAGAAGACCACGAAGACGGCGCCAAAGGCCGTGAGCGAGAAGGCGGCGCTGGGCTCGCCGCCGGGCCGGCGCGAGAGGCGGAGGAGGGCTCCTAGGGTGTCTTTGCCGCCGAGGAGCACGTGCTCGCGTTCAAAGACGCGGGCGGCGAGGAGGAGGGCGAGGGCGGCGTAGAGCGCCGAGGATCCGAGGGTGAGGAGGATGAGATCCGCCCTGGCCTCGCCGAGGAAGAGGGCCTTGATCAGGAGAGCGATGTTGAGGATCGGCGCGAACGACGTCCAGGCGTCGAGCTCGATCCCCGGGAGCGCGGTGAGGCCGGCGAGCAGCGTTATCGGCAGGTACACCGGCATGAGCACGTTCTGGCCGTCCTTGAAGTCCCGCGCGAAGACGGCGAGGGCGAGGAACAGCGCCGAGAAGAGGAAGCTCACCGGGATGAGCAGGACGAACGTGAGGGCGTAAATCGAGTAAGGGACAGGGACCTCGCCGGGGAGGATCCGGCCCAGGGTGAACGACATGCTCACCACGTTGGCGAGGGCCGTGAGGAGAGAGATGGTGAAGACCGCCAGGAACTTCCCGGTGATGATCTCGATCGGCCGGAGCGGCGCGCAGAGGAGGGTTTGCATCGTCCCTCGCTCTTTCTCGCCCGCGGTGAGATCGATGGCGGGGAGGAAGCCGCCGAGGAGGGACATCAGGATCAGCATCATCGGCATCATCGAGCCGAGGATCTGGCCGACGCGGCGGCGGGGCGGCGCGACGTTGCGCGGGAGGATAGAGATGGCCCGGGTGAAGCCGGGAGGGAGGTGATGGGTTGATTCGCGCTCGAGGAGCAGCTCTTTGCGGGCGCGATCGAGGGCGTCGCCGAGGCGCTCCCGGGCGAGGACGGAGTCGGCGCGGACCGAGTCGAAGTAGATCGACAGCGGCCCTTCGGCCCCGCTCTCCAGGGCGGCGCCGAGGCCCGGCCAAGGGACGAGCACGGCGTCAATGGAGCGTTTTTCCACCTGATCGCGGGCGGCGGCGAGGACTGGATTCTCGGGCTCGGTCCAGGGGGCTTTGGGCTTCTTCCCGGGATCGGGGGCCTGATCCTCGAAAGGGGACTCCGCGGGCGGGAGAGCCGGGGCGACCGCGCCGGAGAGGACTGCGCTCTTGACCTCGGCGGGGGCGCCCTCCCAGGGGCGGAGATCAAGCTTGCTCGTCGAGGTGGTGAGCCGCGTCTTCAAGGCCTCCGGGAGCTCGCCCCAGACGGCGACGCGGGAGACGCGGGTCTCGCGTGCCTCTTTGTCCGAGCCCTGGAGCTTGGAGACGGCGATGGCAAAGAGGGGATAAAGGAGGACCGGGATCAGGAGGAGGCGAATCAGCGTGCGGCGGTCGCGGAGGGACTCGGTCAGCTCTTTTCGGAGGATGACCCAGACGATGAAGAGCCTCATGGGTTCTGGCCTTCGCGGGCCTTCTCGACGTGGTGGAGAAAGGCGTCGGTGAGGTTCTGCGTCCCGGTGCGAGCGAGGAGCTCGGCGAGCGGGCCCGAGTCGACCGCGCGGCCCTCGTGGAGCAAGGCGATCCGATCGCAGAGGTGCTCGGCTTCGCTCATGATGTGGGTGGAGAAGAGGATGGCTTTGCCAGCGGCTCTGCGGCCGCGGATGGCCTCGACGATGAAGCGGCCGCTGAGCACGTCGAGCGCGGTGGTGGGCTCGTCGAGGATGAGCAGATCCGGCTCGTGGAGGAAGGCTCGAGCGATGTTGGCGCGCTGCTTTTGCCCGGCGGAGAGGGTGGCGCACGGGCGCGAGGCGAAGGAGGCCATCTCGAGATCGTGGATCAAGGCCTCGATCCTCGCGGCGAGGAGGGCTTCATCCATGCTGTAGAGGCGGCCAAAATAGGCGAGGACCTCGCGGGGGGTGAGGCGCTGGTAGAGCTGGGTGTCGCCGGAGAGGAAGCCAATGCGCTGCTTGGCTTCGAGCGGGCGCTCGCGGATGTCGAGGCCATTCAAGGTGACCCGACCCGCGGAGGGCGGGAGGATGCCAGCGAGCATTCGAAGGGTGGTGGTCTTCCCGGCGCCGTTGGGGCCGAGGAGGCCGAGGACCTCGCCGGCGTGGACGGTGAGGTCGATCCCCGCCACCGCGATCACGCCGTCGAAGTGCTTGACGAGGCCCTCGGCGAGGAGGACTGGCCGTGAGGGGCTCTCGGCTCCACCGCTCGTCCCCCCAGCCGCGCTCTCGCTCACGCGCGCCTCGCTCTCAGAAGCGCCACTTGAGGCCCATCCCGCCCGGGTTGACGAGGACCTCGGGCTTGACGCTGGCCCGGGGCGTGCGCTGGAGATACTTGTCCTCGACGACGAGGCCGGCGATGAACATCGTCAGGCCGCCCGCCTGGGCCAGGCCGTCGAAGACCAGCCAGAACGTGCCTGCGCCCTCGGCGTGGGCGGTGCTGAGGGAGATGAACGGGCCAAGGACCGGGACGAAGAGGGGGGCGAACTCGGCCCCACCGTCCGTGCTGGCGCTGAGCGTGGTGGCGGCGACCAGCCCCGAGATGATGTACGTCGAGCCGAAGGTGATCGACCCGGCGATGATCAGGGATTTATTGGCGCGCGACCGCACGGTGAAGCCCTGGGGGATGGGATCGCCGTCTTCATAAGGCAGCGTGAGCACAGGCATCATCGCGGCCGGCGGCGGGTAATACGAGGGAGGAGGGTAGTAGCCGGCGGGCGGCTGGCCATAGCCGGGAGGAGGGTAGTAGCCGGCGGGCGGCGGCCCATCGCCAGCCGGAGGTTGCCCGTAGCCGAGGTCCAGTTGGCCACGGGGCGGTGCCGCGACCGGAGCGGCGGGGAGCGCCGCGGCCGTGGGCGGGGCTAACGCCGGCCCAGGGACCGGCTGCGCGGCGGCGCTCCTCGCGCCGAGGGCGAGGGCGAGGGCCGCTGTCCATGCGCGACCCGGGAGAGCATCAATCGTCGAACGCTTCATCAATCTACCCCTGAATTATAAGCCATAGCAACCTACCGCGGAATCACAGGCCGTACATATCGTTCATGGCTTTGTTCGTGCGCTGAGCGCTCTCGACGATCGCCTCGAACACCGCGTCGCCCGAGAGGCCCTTCGCGGCTTCGCGGGCGGCGAGCTCTTCGAAGCGCGGGCCGTCGGGGTGGCCGTACTTTTCCTGATCGCGCTGCTCGAGCGCGGCGACCTCGTGGGCGTCGGTCATCATCGCGCGGCAGGTGCTGCGGGCGTCGTGGCGGATCTGGAAGGCGCGGTGGGCACGCTCTTCGGCGGAGAGGCCCTGCCGCTTCCAGTCGGCGTTGGCCAGGCCGATGGCGGCGACGAGCACCAGGTAGTGGGCGCGGATCTCGGCGTTGGTCCACGCGGTCCCGCTCGTCTTCAGGCCGAGGGCCTGGGCCGACGAGGCGGGGAGCGGTTTGCCGCTCGCGACCTCGATCGGGGCGCTCGACGGGCCGCAGCCGAAGGCGAGGATGAGCGCGACGATCCCGGAGGATCGGAAGCGAAGCTTCATTGGTGGGAGATTATCACCCCGGGGGCGAGATCACCCCGAGATTGACGCGCGGGGGAGCGCGTGGACGCTCCCCCGGGAGCCCGCGCTACGCCTGGGCTTCGGGCGTCGCCTTGAGGGCTTCGATGGTCACGGCGGCGGCCGCGGCGAGCTTGCGCCAGGCCTTGGTGCGCTTGCCGGGCTTCTTGAGGCTGATGGACTCTTTGCGCGCGATCTTCGCTTGAAGATTGGCGAGCTTGCGGGAGGGGCGGTTCATGGCGGCGCATGCTGGTCCAACCCGCGCCGGACTTCAAGCAGGTCGGCGGGTCTTCTTCGAAGGGGAGAGGACCATGGCCGCGCGCAAGGCCCAGAAGCCCCCGCCCACGAAGGCGATCACCGCGGTCTCGATGCTCCCGGCCGGGGCGAGGCCGAGGTAGCCGGCGATCGCGACGGTGAGGCCGACGACGGCGATGATCACGCCGAGGGCGAGCTGGACCTTGGCCGAAGAGCGCGCGACGACGTCGATCGCGCCCGGGGTCAAGTCTTCCGCGCCGAGGCGGCCGAAGGCGTGGATCCCGTAGATGATCGCCGCGAGCCCGACGAGGGCGACGACCGACCCCATGCCGCCGAGGCCGGTGCCGACGATGGCGAGCCCGACGAGGAGCAGGCCGGCGCCGAAGAGCAGCGTCTGCCGCGGGGCGCGCTCTTCGAGCGCCGGAAGCGGCGGGGCTAGGCGCTTTTCGCGATCGGCCATGGGGCTACTTGTACTTCTGGGTGCGGGCGTGGGTGATGAAATCCTGGACGTCCCGCGTCAGCGCGCGCTCGACGCTGATCGTGGTCTGCTCGTGGCCCTCGCCCGAGAGGTCGTCGTAGAGGTAGTTGTCCTGGTAAAGGAGCACGATCCGTGTCTCGCCGTCGTCGCCGGCGCGGACGAGGCGGAGGCGCTCGTCCTTCTTGGCGGCGGGAGGGATGGCGTCGCCCAGCTTCTGCGCGTCGTCGGTGCTGACGTAGGCGATGCCGTAGTCCTTCCCGGCGATGCCGACGTCGATGTGGATCTGCTTGGCGTTGCCGGTGAGCTTGACGTCGCGGCCCGCCGCCGGATCGACGCCTTCGTTCTTGACAGCGCGCTGGATCACCTCGAGCGCCCGACGTTCGTCGAGCGATCGCATCGCGTTGGGCGCCTTGGCTTCACCCGGGCCGCACCCGGTGAGCGCGAGGGCGACGAGCGCGCGAGCGCCCCAAGCGCCCAACCATCCTGATCCGACTCCTTGCTCTGTCCGCATGACGGTCGCGAGAGTAGCCAACGAGGCGGCGCTTCGCTACTTCTCCGGCCATGGCGCGCATCGCGGCGATCGACATCGGATCCAATGCCCTCCGTCTGCGGATCGTCGAGGTCGACCCGCCGGTGATCGGGCCGGACGGCCCGCGCTTCACGCCGTTCCGCGACGTGCTGATCGATCGGGCGCCGGTGCGGCTCGGGCACGACGTCTTCACCAAGGGGCGGATCGAGCCCGGCGTGATCGGCGCGGCGTGCGAGGCCTTGCGCCGCTTTCGCGTGGCGATGGAGGGCGCCAAGGTCGACCGCTACCGGGCCGTGGCCACGAGCGCGGCCCGCGAGGCGGTGAACGGGGACGTGTTCGTCGAGCGCGCCGAGCGCGAGGCCGGCGTCCACGTCGAGGTGATCGAAGGGGTGGAGGAGGCGCGGCTCATCCAGCTCGCGGTGGCCGAGCGGGTGCAGCTCGGGGGGCGCAACGCGGTGCTGATCGACATCGGCGGGGGCTCGACGGAGATCACGCTCCTGCGCGGCTCGCTCGACGCTCCGCGCTCGGCGACGGCGGCCTTCGCGCGCTCCCTCCCGATCGGTACCGTGCGGCTGGTGGAGGCGTTCCTCGAGGGGCGCGGCCCGATCGACAGCGCCCACCGGAACCTCCTCGACGAGTACATCGATCGCGTCTTCGGCGAGGCGGTCCCGGAGATCCGCGAGCTCACCGAGGGCGTGGTCGATCAGCTCGTGGGCACCGGCGGCAACATCGAGACGCTGGCCGACATCTGCCCGGTGCCGAGCGCGTTCCCGGTGGGGCGGGCGATCGACGTGCCGGCGATGAAGCGCCTCCTCGATCGCCTCTGCGACAAGAGCGTCGACGAGCGCGTGCAGTCCTGGAACCTCCGCCTCGATCGCGCCGACACCATCGTCCCCGCCGCGAGCGTGCTCTGCCGCCTCGCCGACGCCTTCGGCCTCGCCTCGATCGCAGCCCCCGGCGTCGGCTTGAAAGAGGGGGTGCTTGTCGATCTCGCGCGGGCCCACTTCATCCCCCAGGACTTTCGCGGCGAAGCCCTCGCGCTGACCGACGCCTGCCTGCGGCTCGGTCGTCGCTATCACTTCGACGAGGCCCACGGCGTCCTCGTCGGGCGCCTCGGGGTCAAGCTCTTCGACGAGCTCGCGCCCCACCACCGCCTCGGCCCGCGCGACCGCATCCTCCTCCACGCGGCGGCGCTGCTCCACGACGTGGGCGACTACGTGCGCTACGAGGGGCACCACAAGCACAGCTATTATCTGATCGCCAACAGCGATCTGTTGGGGGTGACGGCGGCAGAGCGGGCGATCGTGGCCAACGTAGCGCGCTATCACCGCAAGAGCGCTCCCCAGCTCGATCACGATAACTTCCGCGCCCTGTCACCGAAGGATCGGGGCAAGGTCAAGTCGATGGCGGCGATCCTCCGCGTCGCCGACGCGCTCGATCGCGAGCACCGCGGCAAGGTGACCGACGTGAGCGCGCGCGTGGACGGCGAGGCGCTGTTGCTCGACTTGCAGGGCTCGGGGGACCGGGCGCTGGAAGAGTGGACGGTGCTGGCCAAGGCAGGAATGCTCAAAGATGCCTTTGGCCTCGAGGTGCGCTTCGATAACGCCGGGGCGCGCTCGGTGCGGAGCGCGCCGATCACGCCGGGGGCGGGGTGATCGAGGCTTCACAGTCGGCAGCGAAACGCCTGAGGGCCTCCCAAATTCGCTTGCTATCGGGCCCGGGACTGGGTTTTCATGCTCGCTCATGAGTCTCAGAGAGGAAGGCGCCCGTGGCCTACGATGACATCCTGACGATGCCCCTCGACGAGCTGAAGAAGCGCGTCGACCAGGGGCTTGTGCTGTTCGAGCAGCTCGGAGCGCTGCTCCCCGGCATGGTCGAGCTGACCGAAGACGCCAAGCGCCACTCCTCCGGACACTACCGGAACAACGAGGCCGAGTCGCTCACTGGCGTGCTCGACGTCGCCGACAAGAAGCCGGCGATCTTCGCGGCGCTCGCCGACAAGGACGCAGGCGCCGATCCGACGAAGTTCGAGCCCTCGCTGATCCGAGATCGCCTGGAGCGCGCGATTCTGCTTGGCCCCTTGGTCAAGGCCGCGCTGGCGTTCGCGTCTCCAGCGAGCGACACGCGCCTTCATCTCGGCAATCTGACCCGGCCCGTGTTGCTGGCGATGTACGAGATCGTCAAGCCGCAGGCCAAGCGCGACATCGCCATCGCCACGATGTGCAAGGCCGCGCTGGACTTCTACGCGGCCGTGGGGAAGCTCGCGGCGGCGACGCGCAAGGCGAACAAGGCCAAGCCGCCCACCGACGACTGAGCGCCGGCTCGCCCGCACACCCCCCGCCTCCGCCCCACTCCTGCTCCGATTTTGCGGGTTTTTACTGGGTTGACCCAGTCAACCTGCCCCCCGAGGCAGACGCTCTGCCTCGGGAGGCTGACGGTCAGCCCGAACGAGGAGACGGTCAGCCTCGGGAGGCTGACGCTCTGCCCAGAAGAGGAGACGGTCAGCCTCGATTTTCACATCGCCTTCCATAATCCGAGTCACAGGTCTGTCTCGCGGCGCAGCGCCCCCGGTCGCAAAACCCGTCGCCGCACTCGCCATCGTTCTTGCAAAGGCGTTTGGGCACGTTCTGAGTCCAGGCTCGCTCAGGACACTCATCAACGATGGCCTTGGGATGCTCGACGCGTGCGTCCCCCCGCGCGCCGTCACTCGCTACACGCGAAGCCGCGCAGGCCAGGCTCACCCCCCTAGCGAGCCAAAAGAAGAGGGTTCCCCCATGCGTCCGGCTCATCTGGGTCCGAATTCGGGACCCACAGAGCCAATCGAGCCCACGCATGCGCTCGCACCGACGATATACATGTTGGTGCGGCATTTTACGTCGGATTCGCCGACCCGGCCGCGCTTCCAATCGCACTCTGCCTCGGAGGTGCAGGACCGGCAACGCCCGTTGATACAGGGGTAGACGCCGCAGTGGGCTTGCTTTTGACATGGCTCTCCGTAATCAGCGCCACAGGTCCATTTCGCGGCGCAGCGCCCTCGGTCGCAAAACCCATCGCCGCACTCATCATCGTTCTTGCAACGGCGCTTGGGCACCTTCTGGGACCAGGCTCGCATCGGACAATCATCGAAGATGGCCTTGTCGAGCGGAGAGAGCTTGATCCCCGAACGTTGCTCATAAATATCGGAGTCCGATAACGGGGGCTCCACCGGAGGTGCCGGCGTGACGGGCGCTGGTGCAAGAGGTGGCACCAGGTAGGGTGGAGGAGGCGGCGGCTCTGGAGGGCCTGGGTCTCTGGGATGCTCGACGCGCCCGCCCCGACGCGCTTCGTCGCTCGGTGATCACGAAGCCGCGCAGGCCAGGCTCACCCCCACAGCGAGCCCAAAGAAGAGGGTTCCCCCCCGCGTCCGCTTCATCTGCTTTCTCATGGAGAGGGCCATTTGCACTGCGGATCCTTCCCGCCGGGCCCTCCAAGGAGGAGGACACTGTTCCAGGGCGCAGCGCCCTTCAGCAACGCCGACTGGCTGTAGTACGCGGGCACGTAAGGGACGGAAAGAGGCCTCCCTTCGGCTCCACCCCGAACCAGGAGAGGTCGTAGTACGTTGGGTTGCGCACGTAGGCCGTGTGCGGACGCCCGACCTCGGCGCGCTTCCCGCTGCCCATCTCGGTCTTGACCGCATCCTTCTCAAGCTTTGGATTGTAGACCTCCCCGTACCAAGACGACTTGCAGGCACCCCCCCTGCAACGTCGTGAATAACTTCGCCGGGTAGTACCCGAGCAGCTCCTGCCTGTATGCGATCCACCAGTCTCCAGTCGGCGACTGAAAAATGGCGATCAGATGCTCCACCTGCTCCCCGCCCAGGGCCGATACGGGCACGATTTGACCGGGGCGATAACGGCGAAACGGATTGGCGACGAACTCGCCGTCCAGCCCGTCCCAGGCGTACTGGGCCTTGCCGCCTTGGGTGCGCGCATACTCGATATGCAGCCGCGGCTCCCCGTCGGTGAGCGGGGGCTGACTCCTGCCGAAAGAATTTGCTTTATCGACAGAGATCACGACGCCGACCATCTCCTGCTCCGGGCCGTCCGCTGGACAGTCGACGGAAAATTCGAGGAGGCTGAAGCTTCCGAGGGCGACCTCCGGGCGAAACTGGTTCATGTAGCCGGAGACGCCTCGGGTCGGCTCTTTGGACACGAGCCCCGCGTAGAGTCGGTTGCCCGCCGGCTGCCCGGCCACCTGGTAGCGGGCGAGGTAGTCCTGGATCGATGTGGCGTCGGTCTCGCCGAGAATGTAGGGCCAGAAGGTCGGCCGATGGAAAGGGGCCGCCGTGGCGACGAGATCGGCGAGCGCGGGGATCTGCTCGATGTCGGTGAGCCCGAGCTCCACCCCCTGGGGCAGCGTCACGTCCTGTGGCAGCCAGGGCAGCGGCGGGAGCGCGTAGGGGAGGGCGGGGAGCATCGCCCTCTCGACTCCATCAATGATGTCCCCCGAGGGGAGCTGGATCGTCTGGGCGATTGGGGACCCTTTGTAGATCACCTCCGCCACGTACCTCTCGGACTCCTCTTTTCTTGCTTGTTGCGCCTGGTCGAGCACGGGCTCTTCCCCGGTTGGGTGATCCGGCTTCGGCAGCACGGAGCCTCCGTTATCTACAGGCGTGCCGTTCTCGTCGGCCGGACCGAAGGTGATGGTGCATCCGGTGAACAGAAGCGTGCTCGAGAAGATCCCCGAGCGCTAGACACGCCGAAGGGGTTTCATGATGGTCTTCTCCCCCCTGTGCCGCCGGGTAGATCACCAAGGGCACCTCTGGAGATTAGGGGGTGATGAGCGATCGTCTATTTAAATAGAAAGGAAGACAACGGTGAAGCAAACGAGCGCGGGCGCTATGGCTTTGCGCGATCTTTGCGTGGGATTCCGAGAGCCGGAGCGCGCACGCGCACGCGCACGGGAGAGGGGGACGGGGGACGGGGGACGGGAGATTGGGGGACGGGGGATGTGGCGATCCCGCGCTTTCAATTGCCGTGGGCGCGCTGCGCCGGCATTCTGAGCCACGACGGGCGTCAACGTTTTGTCTGCAGGAGATCGGATGCTTACCAAGATTGCGACCGCGCTGGCGCGGGGGGATGCGACCGAGGCGACGGCGGAGCTTTGCAGGGGCGTGCGGGCGCAGCTCGAGGGTCGGGCGCCGGTGCTCCTGGTGGCCTTTGCGTCGACTCGTCAGCCGCTCGGGGAGGTCTTTGCGGTGCTCGGGAGAGAGTTTCCGGACGCGGTGACGATCGGGGCCTCGACGGCGGGGGAGTTCACCGAGGGCGGGGACGAGCAAGGGTCGGCGGTGCTGCTCGCGGTCGCGGGGGACTACCGCGTGTATGCGGGGATCGGCGTCGGCCTCAAGGCGGATCCGGAGCGCGCGATGGCGTCAGCGATCGATGGGCTGCCCCGGGAGGTCACCGGCTACCCGTACTGCACGGCGATTTTGCTGCTTGATCCGATCGCCGGGAATGGGGAAGAGACGACGATGATCACCTCGTCGCTCCTGGGGCCGAACGTGCGGCTCGTGGGGGGCGCTGCCGGCGATGATTTTCGCATGGAGGCGACCCTCGTGGCGGCCTCCGGGACGGTGGTACCGGACGCGGCGGTGATCGCGCTCCTGTTCTCGCGCACGCCGCTCGGCGTCGGGGTGTGTCACGGCCATGTGCCGGTCTCGGGCTCGTTCAAGGTGACGCGGGCCGAGGGCAATATGGTCCACGAGATCGAGGGTCACCCCGCGTGGCCCTGGTGGCTCGAGGCGACGAAGGCGCTCGCGGACGCGGCCGGGATCGCGCCGCCGACGCGGGACGAGGAGACCGCGTACCTGCTCCGCTTCCAGGTGGGGCTCGCGGCCGGGCGCGAGGTCAAGATCCGCACGGCGCTCTCCCGGACGGGGACGTCGCTCGGCTTCGTCTGCGGCGTGCCCGAGGGGACGGTCTTTCGCCTCGTCGAGAGCCTGCCCGAGCCGCAGATCGAGAGCGCCCGGGAGGCCGCGCGCCGCGCGCTCGCGCAGCTCGAGGGGCGCAAGGCGGCGGGGGCGATCATCTTCGACTGCGCCTGCCGGAAGATGATCCTCAAGAACGATTTCGAGCGCGCGGTGCGGGGGATGTCGGAAGAGCTCGGGGGCGCTGTTCTGGCCGGCTTCGCGACCTACGGCGAGATCGCGCTCGACGTGGGCGATATGAGCGGGTTCCACAACACGACCAGCGTGGTGCTGGCCTTCCCCGAGGGCTGAGTGATGGGCTCGACGGATCCTTCGCGCGCCGAAACGCTGACGGTCCGGTCGTTGATCGAAATGCTCGCGTCCTCGCTGGGCTGGGAGAAGAGCGCCGAGGTGGTGAACGCGGCCGTGGTGCGGCTCGGTTACCCGCCGGTCCTGATCACGTCGACGCAGGCGTTCGCGCTGCTCGCCGAGCTCGCCAAGTCGCCCGGGATGGTCGGCGTGACCGCCCGCTTCGCCCGCTCGCGCATGGAGAGCGCGCGCTCGTCGTCGTCGAGCGGCGGTCGCGCGATCTCCGCGCCGCGCTCGTCGAGCGAGGCGACCCCCGTTTCGTCGGTGCAGAAGGTGCCTCGGGTGCTTCAGGTGACCGAGATCGTGGGGCTCCTCGCGAGCACCGTCGGGCAAGAGCGCGCCGAGGAGGCCGTGAACGATGTGGTCGGTCGCCTCAAGCTCCCGGAGCAGGCGCTCTCGCGAACGGAGACGCTGGCCTTGCTCGACGATCTCGCGGCGAAGCCGGGCCTGCTGGGGATGACCGCGCGCTTCGCGAAGGCGCGGGCGCTCCTGCTCTTCAGCGCCTGACGGCGCCGCGCCCCGCGCGCTTCGTTGGGGCGAACGCCATCACCGCTTGCCCGGGGCCGGCGTGGGGAGGATCTCGATCTTGGTCGCGGCCTGGCAGGCGACGTTGATGGTCTCGCCGCGGCTCACCCACTGGGGGTAGTAGCCCTCCCGCGGCGCGGCGAGGCGAACGAACCAGCGGCCGCAGCGCACCTGAAGCGCCTCGTTGGCGGCGCCTACGCGCTTGCCAGAAATATAAACGTGGGCCGCGGCGGGGGAGGCGACGGTGAGACACCCGAACCCGGAGGGCAGGCCGGCGGTGTCGAGGGGCGCGGGCGTGGCGCTGGCGGCGACCGGCGCGGCGGAGGGCGCCATCGTCGCTGTGGCCGGAGGGGCGGTGACGGCCTCCGCGGACGCGGATGGGTTCGGCGCGGGGGGCCGCTCGCGGAGCACGAACGCGAGGACGACGACGATGGTGGCGGTGAGCGCCGACACGGCGACAGTCCCGGTCGTGCCCAGCGCGCGCCGCGAGATGGCGAGCAGCGAGGGCGCGGGGGCGCGAGGCCGCAGCGGAGGCGGTGCGCCTTCGGGGAGATCGGGGAGCGAGATCGTGCGCGCTCGCATCGGCGGCGGTGTGGGCGCGAAGACCGGCGGCGCTCCGAAGACCGGCGCAGCCTTGGTCGCGGTGTCCGTCGGCGGAGGCGTGGGCGGCGCGGCTTCTGCGCTCCTCGGTTCGAAGCGGATCTCCCTGCTCGGCGCCGGCATCGGTTCCAGGATCGGTGCCGACGGCGCCGGGATCGGTACCGCGATCGGTGGCGGTGGCGGCGGCGGCGCGGCGACGACCGGAGGCGCCGCGGCCCGGGTGACCGGCGGGGGTACCGGCATGATGACGACGGACGAGGGCGCGAGCGTGGCGGTCGGCGCCGGTGTCGCCGCGGTGATCACCACGCTCGGCAACGGGGTGACGACCGGCGAGAGCGGGAGCGGGGGCGCCGGCGGAAAGACCCGGGCGCGCGCGATCATGGGCTCCGAGGTTCGCTCCCGGTCGGGGGAGCGGACCGAGTCGATCATGTCGTCGAGGCTCTCCAGATCGGGGAGCGATTGTCGCCAGTCACCCTCACGGCCCTTGGCGGGCGCGACCGGCGCCGTGACGATCGTCACCTCCTCGGTCAGCGGGGGCGGCGGCCCGAAGCGCACGCCCTTGAACGGGTTCGTCGGCGCGGGGGCCAGCGGGGCGGGGGGCTTCGGTAGGGCGATGGGGACCACCGCCGGCGCTTCCTCGGGCTCGGGCTCGACGTCGGCGGCGTCGAGGTGCTCGGGGAGCGAGACCATGTGCTCTTTCAGCTCGCGCCGGCCCTTGTCGTCGCTCGCGGACTTGCCGAGCCAGCGCTCGATCTCGCTGCAGGTGATCCGCCGCGTGCCCGGGAAGCGGTCGAGCGCCGCGTCGATCACCGCGGCGATCTCGCGCGGGAGATCCTTGCGGATCGTGCTGATCTTCGCCGGCCAGGTCCCGTCGGAGGGCGGCTTGCGGCCGCTCAGCAGCGTCCAGAGCAGCAGGCCGAGGCCGTAGGTGTCGGCCTTGGCCGTCACCGGCTCGCCGCGGGCCTGCTCGGGCGCCATGTAGCCGGGCGTGCCCTTGATCGTGCCGATCGCCGTGTCCGGCGTGCGCCCGAGGATCTTGCCGACGCCGAAGCCGGTGAGGCGGACGTCGCCGTCGGCCCCGATCACCACGTTGCTCGGGTGGAGGTTGCGATGGATGATCGGGGTCGCGGTCCCTTGCTCGTCGGTCGTCGCGTGGGCATAGGCGAGGGCGCTCGCGACCCGGTGGCCGATGTAGAACGCGGCCGCGTCGCCGAGCTTCTGCCGGCGCTCGGCGAGGACATCGAGGAGCTGGTCCAGCGACGCGCCTTCGACGTACTCGAGCGCGAGGACGAGCTGGCCCGCGTCTTCGAAGAAGTCGATCATCCGCAGGATGGCGGGGTGGTTTAACTTCGCGCAGATCGCCGCCTCGCGGGCCAGCTCTTCGGCGAGCTTCTCGTTGCCCTCGATCGTGCTCTTCATCCGCTTGAGGACGCAGTCGCGCGCGAACCCGCGCGGCCCTTCGACGCGGCCGAGGAACGTCTCCGCGGGCCCAGGCGCGACCAGGCGGCGGAGGACGCGATACGCCCCGATCCGTTCGGGGATGGATTCCTGCGGAAACACTCGCCCCGATGGTAGCGACAAAGCGACGCGCGGCCCAAGTCAACGGCGACACTCTGCTCACAGTTCCTGTCACGCCCCGCGAAGTTGGCCTCTCATCCGGAGGAGTGATCACGGAGCCGTCGGTGATTTTCGTCGAGCCGGGTGTGCCGCCAAGGCGGAGGAGGAGCCGTACGCAGGTACGGTGACGACGACAACGTCAAGGGCTCGCTTGCGAGCCCGCCTGGGAGCCCGGCGCGCCCGGATCGGCGAAAAGCACCAGGCTCCTACGCGTGGAGGCGCGGGAGCGCTGGGAGCGGGCGGCGGAGCACGGCGCCGATCCTCCCCGCGCGCGCGCCCATCCGCCGCACCACCCGGGCGCGCTGGGCCTTGGTGCGGGCCCTGAGGAGCGCCTCCACCTCGGCCCACACCTGGGTGCGCCAGCGCGCCAGGAGCTCCATCGTGAACCAGCGGGTCAGCCGGCCGGCGCGCTCGAGCCAGGCCGTCGTCGCGCAGCGGTGGCGCTCGATCAGCCGCTGGAAGGCCTCGGTGATCGAGGCGGCGAGCAGCGCGTTGATCTGATCGTGGTCGTGCTTGTAGCGGGCGATGGCCGCCCGATCCTCGGCGTGCCCATGCTCGACGATGGTGGCGTGGATGCCGAGCGCCAGATCGTAGTTGATGTGCGCGCTCAGCCCGAGCAGCGCGTGCTGGACGGGCGGCATCCCCGCGGCGTCGATGCTGTCGTAGGCGCACGTCCAGGCGGTGGTGTCCTGCGGGCCGCCCCCCATCGCCCGGCGCAGCGTCTCCAGGTAACGCGTACAGAAGCACCCCGCGAGCCGCGAGATCCACGCGGGCTCCAGGAACGGGCCGTCGGGGCGCGCCACGTCCTCCGCTACGCGGCGGGTGATGACGGCGTAGATGTCCGGAAACGCCGCCCGCGCGTCGCCGGCGCGCAGGAGCAGATCCGCCACGTAATCGAGCGCTGCGTGCGCCTGGGCTGCGTCGGTGGGGTGAAATTCCTTCTGGCAAGTGTCGAGCCAGCCGAGCTCGCGTCGGGCGCGAGCCTGCTCGGTGTTCATCTGGGTTCCCTCCCGCTTTCCCGGTCCTTTGCTGCGACCTCGTCTCGGGACTCCTGGGCTACGCCGGCCGCCGGACCGGGAACGGTGGCCGAGCTCCTGGGTCCAATTATCCTCCTCTTCCCTTCCTTTCCCTTCGAGTACGATGAGAACGCCTGAAGAAGCACAATGGTGCACCTGTAGGCCTTGTGCGTGATCCCGTGCGATCACGCAAGCTGCTATCGGGGCGCGATGGAGGAGGCTCAGGAGCTTCCCGAAGGGGTGGACAGCGGTGCTCCTGTGTTCTCGTCCCCTATGTAGTTTTTTGTCAGATGCGCCCTTGACGTAGTTCGCTCCCTTGATGCCTCCTGCGGTCATCATGGCGCCCTCTACCAAGCCCGGGATCGTGCTCGAGGCGGAGGACGAACCCTCCACCGTCGAGCCCCCGCTGGGCGCCCAAAGCGTGGCTCCTGGGCCAGTCAATCCCAGCGCCGGATCGCTGGAGGGCGCGGCCTTTCGCTACGACATCCACCGCCGGCTCGGCCTCGGATCGATGGGTGAAGTCCACCTCTGCCGCGACGCTTGGGTCGGGCGCGACGTGGCCATGAAGGTGCTGCTCCCGGCGCACCGCCTCGATCCGCAGCTCCGCGCGCGCTTCCTCCGCGAGGCCCGCGTGCAAGGGCAGCTCGAGCACCCGTCGATCGTGCCCGTCTACGATCTCGGCGTCGACGCGGCCGGCGCGATGTACTTCACCATGAAGCGCCTCCGCGGGATGACGCTCGCCGAGATCCTCCGCGGCCTGCGCGAAAAGAGCCCCGAGATCACGCGGCAGTTCCCGTTGCGGCGGCTGCTCGCCGGGTTCGCCGCGGTCTGCCTGACGATGCACTACGCCCACGAGCGCGGCGTGCTTCACCGCGATCTCAAGCCGTCCAACGTCATGCTCGGCGATTTCGGCGAGGTCTACGTGCTCGACTGGGGCCTGGCGAAGCTGAAGGAGGTGTCGGACCAGGACACGGACCTCGCCGTGCGGGATCCGAGCTCGGATGAGATCCACACCGCCGCCGGGCGCGTCCTCGGCACCTTCGGCTACATGCCGCCGGAGCAGGCCCTGGGCAAGATCGCCGAGCTCGACGGGCGCAGCGACGTTTACGCGCTCGGCGCGGTGCTCTTCGAGCTCCTGACGCTGCTGCCGCTCCACCCGAAGACCTCGTGGAACGCGATGCTGCACTCGACGCTCAAGGGCGCCTCGGCGCGCGCGCCGGGCCTCGACGTGCCGCCGGAGCTCGAGGCGATCTGCCTCAAGGCCACGCGGATCGAGCCGAAAGACCGCTACCAGACGGCCCGCGAGCTCCACGACGCCGTCGAGCGGTACCTCAACGGGGAGCGCGACGTCGCGCTGCGCCAGAAGCTCGCGGATCGCCACGCCGAGGCGGCCACCGAGGCCGCGTCCAAGGTCGCCGGGGACTTCGGCCCTTCGGAGATCTTCCGCCGCGAGGCGCTGAACGAGGTCGCGCGCAGCCTGGCGCTCGATCCGACCAACGAGCCCGCCATGCGCGCGCTCGCCCGGGTGATCACCGCCCCGCCGCGCGAGGTCCCGCGCGAGGTGATGGTCGATCTCGACGCCGCCGCAAACGCGCGCTACCGCCGCCTCCTCCGTGACGGCGCGGGCTTCGATCTCGCCGGCGCGGCATTGCTGACGCCGATCGCCGCCTGGATGGGCGTCCGTAGCTGGTCGCTGCTCGGCGCCTGGGGCGCGCTGACGGTGACGTCGTCGCTGATCAAGCTCGCCGCGGCGCGCCGCACCGCGAAGCCGTCCACCAGCGTCCATCTCAGCGCGTACGCGGCCTACAGCCTCAGCGTCGTCGCGTATGGCTGCCTCTCGCGCGGGTTTGGCCCACTGATCTTCACCCCTGGGCTCCTCGCCGTGGTGACGTTCGTCTACTGCATGTCCCACGAGGCGCGGTATCGCCTCCTCGTGATCTCGACCGGCTGCGTTGGGCTCCTCGTCCCTTTGGCGCTCGATCTCTCGGGCGCGCTCCCGCGCTCGTACGCCTTCGAAGGCGCGAGCCTGCGCGTGCTCTCCGGCGCCGCGCGCTTCCCCGAGATCCCGACGCTGTTCGCGCTCACGGTGGCCGGCCTGTTTATGATCCTCGCCCCCGGGCTGATGATGGGCCGCCTCCAGCGCGGCTTGCGCGAGGCTGAGCTCCGCTCGCTCCTCCACGCCTGGCACCTCCGGCAGCTCCTGCCGGAGGTGGCGCGCGCGCCGGTCGTGCGCGCCTCCTCCGCGTGAACACGCTCTGAGTCCCCTGGGCTCCGGCGCTCAGTTGCAGGTAGTGCGGGGCTCGAGGCGAGCGCGGAAGTTCTGACCGTAGTTGCTGTCCCAGTACCCGCCGGCCTCGGCGGCGACCTGGATATCCCACGCGTTCTGGGCCCCTGAAGAGCTGTAGGCCCAAAAGAACACGTTGTTCTCGGTGGCGGTGGGCTGCTTGCAGAGCCACGAGCCATCCTTGCCCCCGTTGGCGATGTACTGCTGGCACTCCGACCCGGGGGCCGACTGATAGCCAATGCACATAGAACAGCTGTTGACCCCCGCGTTCAGGAACACATACGCGTCGTTGTTCGAGCCCGTTCGCGCGTTCAGGGTCGCGTCCTTGCCATTGAGGTTGATGTAGATGTGAATCTGATCATCGGGGAACCACGCCCGCAGATACCCACGGTAAGCCGCCGTGAGGTTGGCGTGGTGGGTGGCATAGGGGTTCGTGGTGTGGCGGATGATCTCGAACGGGCCGGTGGTCACGCTCTCGGTGCTGGCGCAGACCGGGTAATCGGGCGGGTAGTTCGAGGCGCGGCCCTCGGAGGCGCCGGTGACGACCGTGGCAGCGAGAGAGAGGGCGGCGAGGATCTTGATGTTCATGGGGCTTCCTGTCCGGGGGCGAGCCGGGAAAAGAGGTTCGAGGGGACTTTGCCAGACCGACTGGGCGCCAGGGGGAAAATCGGCACGATTCCAGGCAGCGGGCCGGGGCGCGGCTGGCGTAAGATCCGCCGATGTTCGAAAGTCACCGCTTCCGCCAGGCGCTCACGGCTCGTCTTCTCAACCTCGCGACCTTCGCCGCGCTGACGTCACCGCTCGTCGCGGCGGCGGTCGGCTGCGGAGGGAAGGGCGTGGTCGACGGCGGCGGCAAAGGCGGCGCGGGCGGACAGGGGGAGGGCGGATCGACCTCCACCTCCTCGCCCACGATGGGTACCGGCTTGCCGTTGACGACGAAGTGCTTCGAGTGGACGAGCGCCGACACCTGCCCGAGCGAGGCCGAGGCTTACCCCCTGCTCGTGCTGAGCTGTCAGGAGACCGTCGCGGGCCCGGGCATGTTCCAGGGCTCGGACTGCTGTTACCCTATCGCCAGCAACGGCGACTGCCTGGCGGGGCGGCCGTTCCTGGTGGCGCGACGCCCGGTGACCGCCGAGGTGCGGCGCGGCGGTGCGGCGCGCTCGTGGGCCTCGGCGCCCGAGCTCCCCGACGTGACGGCGCTCTCGATCGCCGATCGCGCCGCGCTCGCCAACGCCTGGCTCGCCGACGCGCGGATGGAGCACGCCTCGGTGGCCTCGTTCGCTCGCTTCTCGCTCGATCTCCTCGCCGTGGGCGCGCCCGCGGAGCTCGTGACCGCGGCGCACAAGGCCGCGATCGACGAGGTCCGCCATGCGCGCCTCTGCTTCGCCTTCGCCAGCGCCTACGCGGGCGCGACGCTCACGCCCGAGCCGTTCCCGTTCGGCGGCGCCGTCAATGTGGAGAGCGATCTCGCCGCGATGGCGGCCGCCGCCGTGCGCGAGGGCTGCGTCGGCGAGACGCTGGCCGCGCTCCAGGCCGCCGAGCAGCTCGAGCACGCCACCGATCCGGCGGTGCGCGCCGCGCTGACCATGATCGCCGAGGACGAGGCCGCCCACGCCGAGCTCGCCTGGCGCACCGTCGCCTGGGCGCTCTCGCAGGGCGTCCCCGCCGTTCACCGCGCCGTCGCGGCCGCCTTCGCCGAGGCCACGGCAGGCCTCCCTGCGGCCCTCCCAGGCGCCTCCAGCGCGGCCCTCGCGGCCCACGGTCGCCCCGATCCTACGGCGCTCCGCGCGACGCTCGCCCGCAGCCTGAACGACGTCGTGGGGCTCTGCGCCCGATCGATGCTCGGCGATCGCTCGACCACGCTCGACGCCGCCTCGCTCAGCTGAAACCAGCGCAGTCTTTACCGAGCTCCGAGGGGGCGCTTGCGAGTAGAATTCGCGCCCGCATGGACTTTGATCTCACCGAAACCCAGCAGCTCATCGTCCGCACCGCCCGCGACTACGTCGAGCGCGTCATCCGCCCCGTCGCGGCCGAGCTCGATCGCGACGAGCGCTTTCCCAAGGAGATCCTCAAAGAGCTCGCCGACCTCGGGCTGATGGGGGTCAACATCCCCGCGTCGCTCGGCGGCGCCGAGGCGGGCGTCGTCGCCTACTCGCTGGCGATGATGGAAGTCGCGCGCGGCTGCGCTTCGACCGCCGTGACGATGTCGGTCACCAACATGGTCGCCGAGGTCATCACTACCTTCGGGACGCCGGAGCAGCGCGAGACCTACGTGCCGCGCCTGACCTCGGGTGAGTACGTCGCCGGCGCCTTCGCCCTGAGCGAGCCCGAGGCGGGGAGCGATCCCGGATCGATGCGCACGACCGCGGAGCGCACCGCGGACGGCTGGGTGATCCGCGGCGAGAAGCAGTGGATCACCAGCGGCTCCTACGCGGGCGTCTTCGTCGTCTGGGCGCGCACCGGCGGGCCGGGCACGAAGGGGCTCTCGGCCTTCCTCATCGAGGGCGGCACCGCGGGCCTCAAGCCCGGCAAGCACGAAGACAAGCTCGGCCTGCGCGCCTCCAACACCGTGCCGCTGACCTTCGACGACTGCGCGGTCCCCGCGAGCGCGCTCCTCGGCGTCGAGAACCAGGGCTTCAAGATCGGGATGATGGCCCTCGACGGCGGCCGGATCGGCATCGCCTCGCAGGCGATCGGCATCGCCACGGCGTCGCTGGAAGAGGCCGCGGAGTACGCGCGTCAACGCAAGCAATTTGGCCGCCCGATCGGCGATTTCCAGGCGATCCAGTGGATGCTCGCCGACTCGAAGACCGAGCTCGAGGCCGCCCGCTTGCTCACCCTGCGCGCCGCGCAGCGCAAAGAAGCGGGCGTCGCGTTCTCGCAAGAGGCGGCGATGGCCAAGCTCTTCGCCAGCGAAGCGGCGGGCCGCATCTGCGACCGCGGCGTCCAGATCCACGGCGGCTACGGCTACGTCCGAGACTTCCCGGCCGAGCGGCACCTGCGCGACGTCCGCGTCACTCGAATTTACGAGGGCACGAGCGAGATTCAGCGGACGGTGATCGCTCGCGCCGCCCTGGCGTAGCCCCCGATCCCGAGGCGCCTACAGGCGCGAGGCGAAGACGACCAGCAGCACGACCAGGCCGACCAGGAGCACGCTGTAAAGCACGAACTGGCCGATCAGCGGCCGGAGCCACTTCCACAGCACGAGTCGGAAGGCCTTCCAGAGGAGAACCAGGACCTCGCGGATGATCTTGTTCACGCCCGAACCGTAGCATCGAGGGGGGACTCGTACGCCACCACTCTCGTAGAGTTTGTGCTCGGGGCCCTGTCGAGGATAATACCGCTTGGTGAACCTGGCCGCTCCACTCCGCATCGAGGCCGCCGGCGAGACCAACGTCGGCCGCAAGCGCAACCACAACGAGGACAACTTCGCGATCCTCGCGGAGCATGGCCTCTTCCTCGTCGCTGACGGGATGGGAGGCCACGCCTGCGGCGAGGTCGCTTCGAAGATGGCGATCGAGACGATCGCCGAGTTCTTCAAGGAGACGGGGGAAGATCCCGATAAAACCTGGCCTTACAAGCTCGATCGCGCCCGCGGGTACGAAGAGAACCGCTTCATCATGGGGGTGAAGCTGGCGAACCTCCGCATCCACGAGGCCGCGGCGAGCGACCGCAAGAAGAAGGGGATGGGGACGACGTTCGCTGGCCTCTTCGTCCTCGACTCGGGCTCGTACGTGGCGCACGTCGGCGACAGCCGCGTCTACCGCTTCCGCGCGGGCCAGCTCGAGCAGCTCACCGACGATCACTCGCTGCTGAACGAGTACGTGAAGATGGGCCGGCTCAGCCCCGCGGAGATCGAGGCGTTCCCGCACAAGAACGTGATCATGCGCGCGCTGGGGATGAAGGAGACGGTCAAGGTCGACACGCGCTTCGAGGAGCCCCAGCTCGGCGACCTGCTCCTGGTCTGCTCCGACGGGCTCTCCGGCCCGGTGAAGGACGAAGAGATCGCGGAGATCCTCACCGCGCACGAGGGGATCGAGGAGGCCGCGTCGAAGCTGATCGAGGCCGCCAACCGCAACGGCGGCCCCGACAACGTCACGGTCGTGCTCGTGCGCTGGATCGTTTGACTCGTGGTTCGCCCTTTTCGTGTGGAGTGGGACGCCGCCCGCCCGCCCGAGCCCTTGGTTAAAACCTCGGGCTCTACGTACAAAGTCCGCCCCGAGGGCGGACTAGCGTCGCCATTTCTTTCGATCGATACAGCGCTGACGCGAGTCCCCGAAGGGGACTTCGTAAGGTGGAGCCCGGGGTTTTAACCCCGGGCGGGGGTGCTGTGCGGCAGAGCTTGGTGGTCTCATCACCGCATAACGGCGAAACACGAGTCTGAGCTGGTTCAACGAGCGCCTCGAAGCGCTCGCTGAACAGGCTCCCGATCTTCACTCGATGTCGACGCTGACCTTGCTCGCGTAGCTGCCGGGGGAGGGGAAGGTGAGCCCCTTCAGCGTGTCGATCACGCAGCTCACCGCGGCGTCGCCGCGCTCGTCCGCGGTCGCCACGCCGACGGCGCTCGCCTTGCCGTCGGTGTCGACGTAGAGCGTCGCCTTGATCGCGCCGGTGCCGGCGCCGCTGCGGCACTTCGCGAGCGCGCCCTGGGCCTTGCGGAAGGGCGGCCCGAGCTGCTCCGAAGACCAGGCGACGGGCGCGCGCTCGTCGCCCCCGGGCTCGAAGGTGAAGCTGTTCTCGGCCAGGCCTTCGCCGCCTTCGGGGTGAGGCCACGAGGCGGACTTGAGGATCGAGAGCATGCACTCCTCGGTCGCGCGATCGCCGAGGTTCGAGCCCTTCACGTGGGCCCAGCGCACGCCGCCGGTCTGGGTGATCCGCAAGCGGAAGCTCACCTCCCCGGCGAGGTAGGGGAGGCGCTCCGCGCCCTTGTCGTAGCAAGCCGAGAGCCGGGGCGCGGCCTTCTGGAAGACCTGCTTGACCTTGCTCTCGTCGAGCCCGCCGATCTCGCTCTCGACGCCGAGGCCGCGGTGCGCGCGCGGCGTCGACGCCTCCGCGGCGTGAGAGCCGCCGTCGTCGGCCGGAGGCGTGGTCGCCGCGCCACAGCCGGCCACGGTGATCGCCGCGAAGATCAAGAGCGCGCGCTTTATCACGGTCGCCCCCTCAACCTTTGAGCACGCCGTTGGCGATGACGATGCGCTGGATCTCGCTGGTGCCCTCGTAGATCTCGGTGATGCGCGCGTCGCGGGAGTGGCGCTCGACGCCGTACTCCGTCGTGTAGCCGTAGCCGCCGTGGATCTGCAGCGCCTTGTGGGTGACGCGCGCCGACATCTCCGAGGCGAAGAGCTTGGCCATCGCGCTCTCCGAGGTGTGGCGCACGCCCTTGTCCTTCATCGTGGCCGCGCGGAGCGTGAGCAAACGGGCCGCGTCGAGGTCCACCGCCATGTCGGCGATCATGAACTGGATCGCCTGCAAGCTGGAGATCGGGGTACGGAACGCCTTGCGCTCCTTGGAGTAGGCGACGGCCTTCTCGAAGGCGCCGCGGGCGATGCCGATGGCCTGCGCCGCGATGCCGATGCGCCCGCCGTCGAGCGTGGCCATGGCGATCTTGAAGCCGCCGCCCTCTTCTCCGAGGATGTTCTCCTTCGGCACGCGGACGTTCTCGAAGAAGATCGACGACGAGTGCGCGGCCTTGATCCCGAGCTTCTCGTCGTGGCGCGAGACGACGTAGCCGGGCGAGTCGCGGCGGACGATCAGCGCGGTGTGGCGCGGCTTCTCCGGGTGCGGCTCGGTGACGGCGAAGACGAGGATGTGCTCCGCCTCGGGGCCGCAGGTGATGAAGTTCTTCGAGCCGTTGACGATGTACCCGCCGTCGCCCTGCTTCTCGCCGACGGTGAGCATGGTGCGCGCGTCGGAGCCGCTGGTCGGCTCGGTCAGGCCGAAGCAGCCGAGCATCTTCCCGGCGGCCGTGGGCGTGAGGATCTCGCGCTTCTGGTAGTCGGTGCCGAACTTGTAGAGCGGGTCGCAGAAGAGCGAGTTGTTGACGCTCATGATCACGCCCGAGCTGGCGCACGCGGCGCTGACCTCTTCGATCACCAGCGCGTAGCAGACGTTGTCGAGCCCGGAGCCGCCGTACTCGGTGGGGATGGCCAGGCCGAGGAAGCCGAGCTCGGCCATCCGAGCGACGATCTCGGTGGGCCAGCGCGCGGTCTTGTCGAGCTCGGCGGCCTTGGGGGCGATCTCCTTGCGGGCGAAATCGCGCGCGGTGGAGAGGACGAGCTGCTGCTCTTCAGTGAGATCGAAATTCATCCGGGGACCTTGGGGGGAAGGGATGTGGCTGGTGGTGAACGACGGTTCTAAGGCCAGGTCGAAATACCCGAGAAAGACCGGGAATTAACCGCAAGGGCGCGAGGGTCGCAAGGGGCAGAGGGAAAAATTTTGCGTCCCTCCTTGCGACCCCTGCGCCCTTGCGGTCTTCCTTCGGCTCTTCAACCTGCTCGGTGCTTTAGAACGAGTGTGTGAAGGAGAAGGCGGCGCCATGGGGGCCGAAGACCGGCACGAAGGCCGCTTTGGGCTCGGGCTTCGCTTCGTCCTTGGGCTCGCTCTTGCCGCCCGAAACGATGAAGAGGACGACGCCGGTCGCGAGCGCGGCGCCGCCGACGGCGATGCCGAGGGTGGAGATCAGCGCCTTGCTCTTGGCGCCGTTGAGGTCGTCGGTCGCCTGGCCGGGCGGGCACACGTTGCCGGGGCACTCGGTCTTGAGCGTGCTCTTGGCGCTCGCGGCGAGGCCGCCGAAGATGCCGCCGACGACCAGGCCCGCGACGCCGACGCCGCCGACGATGTAGCTGACAGTGCGGAGCGAGTTGGGCTTGGTGGGGGCCGCGGTGAGCGCGGGGATGTTCACCGACTGCGTGTCGTTCGCGTTGCCGATCGTCACCGTCGTTTGCCAGACCTGATAGCCGGGCGCGGTGGCTTCAATCACGTGCGGGCCGGGATCCACGGCGATCGGCGTCCCGAGGACGGCCTTGCCGACCTCCTCGTTGTCGCGGCGAATCACCAGGCCGGGCGCGTCGCCCGCGGCGTTGATCTGGAGCTTGGAGAGCGTCTTTTCGAGCGAGTCGGCCTTGTCGTTGGCCGCCTTCTCGCCGGCGGTGTTGCCGGCCTTCTTGAAGGCAAAGGCGATGTCCTTGTAGAGCGCCCACGCCGAGGCGGACTTGCCGGTCTTGTCGAAGCATTTGGCCAGCGCGAGCTGCGTCCCCGAGGCCGGATCGAGGCGCTGGCTCTCGACGAGCTTCGGGCAGGCTTCGCCGTCTTTGCCGTCCGTCATCAGCTTCAAGCCAGCTTGATAGAGGGACTCTGCCACGGCCTTGTTGTCCCCGGCGGCGTGCGCGCTGGCCGAGGCGAGGGTGAGCGTCGCGACGAGTGCGGCGCTGAACCGCCGTGAATGGTGAGTCGATATCATACTTGACGATCCTTGGACGGTTCCCGGAAGCTCCCCTGCCGCCCACCCGGCGCGAGGGGATCCACCGGCGGCTTGACCACCGGAGGAGGCGTGACAGCAGGAGGAGGCGTGGCGGGTGCGTGAGTGACAGTGGGAGGAGCGACGATGGGCCCCTTTGGCGTCTTGATACCCTGGCCCGGTTGATACGGCTTGGCAGTCACCTCCACGGGAGGCGTCGTGGCCGACGGGGTGGCGGTCGCCGACTTCACGTCGGGCGGAGGTGCGGTGACCGCCGACGGGGGAGTGCCAGTCTCCGGCGGCTTCACCGCGGCCGTGTCCGCCGTCTTCTCCGTCCCTACGCTCCCGGTCACCGGGGGTTCAACGGTGCTGTGCGGGCGCAGGAAGAAGGCCGCGGCCGCCGCGGCGACCACGAGCACGCCGAGGATGGCCACCACGACGGTAGCCTTGCTCCCGCTCGGCGCGGGGCGGCCGGCGGTGGACATGCTGCCGTCGGTCAGGCCCTGGGAAGGGCGCTTGAAATGCGCCGAGGCCCGGCTGCTCGCCGGAGCCTGGTAGTGGTCGGGGACGATCAGGTGGCCGCCGGGGATGGCGGGGCCAAAGGTGCCAGCCGGCGGGGGGCCGCCGGCGGTCGGATCCATCACCGGGAGGGCCACTGTCGCGGGGCTGCCCTGTTGCTGCGGCGGGGGCGCATACTGCGGCTGAATCATCTGCGTGCCGCCCTGCTGCGGGGGGCTCAGCCCGGGCGGGGCGCTCTGCCGCGGCGGGGCCGAGGGGTACGACGCCCGCTGCGCGGCGACGCCCGCCATCGGGATCGGCAGGCCTGCCATCCGCGCCACGCGATCGATCGTCTGCTGCGTGCGTGTCGGCGCGTAGGGCGCGAGGGCGACCACGAAGTCGGCGATCGACTGGTGCCGCTGGCCTTTGTCGCGCGCGTAGGCCTTCTCCATCACCCAGGCGAGGCCGTCCGGGATCTCCGGGCGCAGCGTCTTGATCGGGGTGGGCGTCCCGGTGAGGATCTCCGCGCAGAGCTGGGGCAGCGTGTCGGCATAGTAGGGCTGCTTGCCCGCGAGCAGCTCGTAAAGCGCGATGCCGAGGGCGTAGATGTCGGTGCGGTGGTCGACCGAGCGCGTCTGCTGCATCTGCTCGGGCGACATGTAGAGGGCCGAGCCCATCGCCGCCGTGGTCTTGGTCAGGTTGTCGACCGCGTTGCCGGTGTCCTTGGAGATGCCGAAGTCGAGGACCTTGACGATCGGCGTGCCGTCGGGGCGCTTGCTCAGAAAGAGGTTCGCCGGCTTGAGATCGCGGTGGACAATGCCGTGCTGGTGGGCCTCGGCGATCGCCTCGCAGCCCTGGGTGATGTAGTCGATCGCGTCTTCGACCTGGAGGACGCCGAGCTTCTCCAGCGTCTGCGAGAGGTCCGAGCCCTCGAGGAACTCCATCACCATGTAGGGGGCGCCGGAGTCGAGGGTGCCGACGTCGGAGACCCGGGCGACGTGCTCGCTCTTGATCTTCACCGCGGCGCGGGCTTCACGGAGGAAGCGGGTCGCGGCCTCGGGGTTCTGCGAGTGCTCGGGGAGCAGGAATTTCAGCGCCACGCGGTCGTCGAGCGCGATGTGCCGAGCCTCGACCACGACGCCCATGCCGCCCTGGCCGATGATGCGCTCGACGCGGTATTTCCCGGCGAGGACCGCTCCCGGGATGATCGGTGTGTGCTGGATGGGTGAGGTGTTCGACACGTGATCCTCTCCATCATCACAGCTTCGGGTTAGCGAGGCAAGGCGCGCGGGGAGGCGGGCGCTCTTCGCCGACGGCGAAAGGGGTGACGCCGTTCGGCATCCGCGGCGGGGCACCCTTTCGCCGCAGCGTGGGAACCCGGGTTTCCCGCGCTGCGGGGCGCTACATCGCTGCTGAGGGCTTCAGGCGTTGAGGCGTTCGGTGATCGCCACGACGGTGGTCTTGTCGACGTAGATCTTCCCGTCACAGAGGGTCATTGCATAGGCCTTGAGCGCCTTGGTGGCGGGGCCCTTCAGCACGGCGCCGAGGAGGTCGAACTTGCTTCCATGGCAACCACAGGAGATGCCGGCTGCCGTGATGGTACCGGTGCTCACCCCCCCCTTCTTCTCGTCCATGTCACAGAATTCGTGAGGACAGATCGACGTGAGGGCATAGAGGCCCTGGGCGTCGCGCCCGATCAGGACCTTGGTGCCCTGGACGATGTGGAGGCCGCTCTTGACGAAATCCCCGGGCACGCCGACCAGGTTGCCCACCGGGGGGCATTCGCTTCCGGTCCCGGTGCTGGAGGTGGCGCTCGCGGTCGAGCTCGCCGCGGTCGAACTGGTGGCGCTGCCCCCGGCCCCGCCCTCGCCGCCGGCCCCGCCGCCGCCCGCACCACCCGCGCCGCCCGCGCCGGTCGCGCTCGTGCCGGTGGTCGTGTCGGATCCGCCGCAAGCCGGCAGGGCAGCCGCGGCCGTGGTGGCCCCAAGAACGTGAAGAAAGCGACGACGATCGTTCATGAGTGAAAGCTCCTATAAAAGTGGGTTCTGCGCAGTGGAAGAGCGCCCTCATCTTCGCACGAAAGGGCTCCAATCTTCGACGCTTTGCGTAAAAAAAGTCGCTCTACCGTCCCGAGGTACTCTTCTGTTGCGGGCGCTCTCTCGACACGGCCGCGCGGAGGGGGCGCGGACGGGCCTCACGGTCCTTGGTTGGAGGCGCTCTACCGATTGATCTCCGACGGATGCCACTTCCGCAGAAGCAAGGCGCCCACGAAGTTCACCGCGCCAAAAAGCGCAAGGCCAAGCGCCGCCGCCGCCAGGACCGAGGCGAAGAGAAGATCGGTGCGAAGCTGGCGGTAAGAAGAGAGGACGAGGATGCCGAGGCCGGCGCCGCCTTCGGAGAAGCCGGCGACGAACTCTCCCACGATGGTGCCGATGACCGCGAGCCCGGAGGCGACGCGGAGGCCGGTGACGATGCTGGGTACGGCGGAGGGGAGAGAGAGCTTGAGCAGCGTGGCGACGCGGCCGGCGCCGTAGAGGCGGAAGAGATCGTGCAGCCCAGGATCGACCGATCGGAGGCCAGCCAGGGTGTTGGCGATGACCGGAAAGACAGAGACGATGAAGGCCGAGACGGCGACGGCGCGCAGGCCCGGGCCGAACCAGAGGACGAGCAGCGGCGCGACGGCGATGATTGGCACTGTCTGGAGGAAGATCGTGTACGGGTAAAACGCCTTCTCCAGGAGGCGTGAAGAGGCGAGGGCGACCGCGGCGAGGGCGCCGATCACGGCGCTCAGGGCGAAGCCGAGCAGCGCGGCGCGGGCGGTGATCAAGGCGCCCGAAGCGAGGGTGTGGGCGTCGTGAACGGCCGCGGCGAGGACGGCTGACGGCGGCGGGAGCAGGTAGGTGGGGACCGCGAGGGCGTGCGTCAGGCCCTCCCAGACGGCGAGGATCAAAAGCAAAGCGAGCACCGGCGCGAGGGCGTCGCCGAGGCGGGAGGGGCGGGGTCTCGCCACGATCAGGCCGCCTCGCCGCGCACCAGGGCGTCGTAGAGCAGGCGCTCTTCGTGGCCGAAGGCCGGCTCGGCGCGGAGGGAGAAGCTGCGCTCGCGCGGCAGATCGAGGGTCCGATCGGCGATGATCCGCGCCGGGCGCCGCGAGAAGACGACCGCGCGCTCGGCCAGGTAGGCGGCCTCGCCGATGGCGTGGGTCACGAAGAGCACCGTCATTCCAAGGTCGATCCAGAGGGCGCGGAGCTGATCGTCGAGCCGGTGGCGGGTGAGCTCGTCGAGGGAGGCGAACGGCTCGTCGAGGAGGAGGAGCCGGGGGCGCGTCACCAGCGCGCGGGCGAGCGAGGCGCGCATCCGCATGCCCCCCGAGAGCTCGCCCGGGTAGCGGTCGGCGGCGTCGCCGAGGCCGACCTTCACCAGCGCCGCGAGGGCTTTTTCGCGGCGCTCGGCGGTGGGGATGCCGGCGAGCTCGAGCGGCAACGCGACGTTGTCGACGTTGCGCCGCCAGGGCATGAGGTGGGGATCCTGGAAGACGTAGGCGATGTCCGGGCGCGCCTCGTCGTCGCCGAGCGTCACCTCGCCCCTGTCGGGTCGATCGAGGCCGGCGACCAGCCGGAGGAGCGTCGATTTCCCGCAGCCCGAAGGCCCGAGCAGGGCGACGAAGGAGCCGGCCGTGATCTCGAGATCGAGCCCGGCGATCGCCTCGACGCCGCTGGCGAAGGTGCGGCGCACTCCGCGAAGGAGGACGCGAACGCCGCCTTTGGCGGGCGGCGTGGTCGGGAGGATGTCGGGGTCGGGCATGAGGCGCCGGGCGGGACGGATCCGTCGCCCGGCGTCGGGTTCTAGGCGGGGAGCGGAGCGATGACCAGCCCCGTCGCGGCGCGATCCGCGCCTTGCCGGGGTCGAGCTACGGCGTGCTGTTCGGATCGGCGGGATCGCTCCAGGCGTCGCGCTCGTCGCCGTCGAGGAAGCCGTCGTCGTCGCGGTCGATGGCCAGGCGCGCGCCGGAGCCGCGGGGAGCGCAGGTGTACGTCACCTCGTGGCCGGGGAACGACGCGAGGGACCGGAGGAGGGCGCTCGGGATCGGAGGCAGTCCGGCGCGGTCGCTCAGGAACTCGCCATTGCCCACGTAGAGGAAGCCAGTCTCCTGGTGGAAGAGGTCAGTCTTGGCCATGAGGTCACACTCCCCGGCGTCGGCGCGCGCTTGCAGGAGGGCGACGCGCGGGCCCGCCGCGGCGGCGTTGCCGCTCGCGAGCGTCGTTTGCTGGCCGACGATCGGCGCCAGGTTGGTGTCGAAGGCGAAGACGAACGCCTGGAGCTGGCGCATCTCCGTGACTCCTTGCAGCGTCGGCTGGAAGCCGTCGGGGAGCCCTCGCAAGCTGGAGAAGATCAGCGTATTGAAGAAGCGGAACGTCGTATCGATGCTCCCGTCATGGAGGATCCCGAACCCGCGGATCTGAGCCCCTGTGGGGCCGTCGAGGTCGCTCGGGAGGGCCGGGGCGGTAGGGTTGGTGACCGGATTGAAGAGCAGGGCGTCGGGGACCCCGAACATACCGACCTTCTGGTAGATGTTGCGCAGGTGCGGCACCTTGAAGATCTGCGGCTCGAAGTCGAACGACGAGAGCCCGCTCGAGCCGAAGGACCCCGGCGAAGCGTCGCCCGGGTTCCCGCTGGGATCGAGCGTGTGACACCCGCTGCAGGTCTTCGAGCCGTCAAACTGGCGCGCTCCCGTGAAGAGCTCGAACCCCGCCTGCTGATCGGGCGTGAGCGAGTTGTCGAGGGCTCGGATCGGGTTGGGCGGGTACGTCATCTGGAGGGCGAAGTCAGTGAACGCCTGCATGTCCCCGTCGGCGAGAGGGCCGCTGCGGCCGAGGAGCCCCTCGAAGGCAGAGTTGAACTTCTTGAAGGCCGCGTCCTCGGAGAGCGGGGCTGCGGGCGTATCCAGCCCTCCAGTGCGGTCCCCGCGCCAGTGCATCGGGCCGTGGTTGGCCATCCCGCGGAGGCTCTGCGTCGTCATCGGCCCCTTCATCGGGTGGAAGTCGATGGTGACCGGGGAGCCGTCGAGGGGGCTCACCGCGGGCAAGAGCTCGAACGGGTTGGCGTTGGTGACCAGGGCGTCGTCGGGGTTCCCGAGGTCCCAGGCCAGGTCGTCCATGTCACCGAAGATATGGCAGCTCGCGCAGGCCTGATCCCCGTGGCTCGAGGTGAAGGCCGCGTCGTAGAGGAAGCGGCGCCCGGCCGTGATGTTCGACGGCTCGGGGTTGTGCATGGCGACGTGCCCGATCTCGGTCTTCGTCTGGGTGTTGATGATCGAGATCGCGTTGTCGAAGCGGGTGAGCACGTAGAGCCGGTGGCGGGCCTCGTCGAGCGAGAGCCCCGTCGGGCCGCCCCCAGTGACGGCGATCTGGCTGGCGACGCTGGGCACGAAGGTGTTTTGCTCCAGCGCCGAGGTGCTGTAGGTGCCAATTTTGCTCGAGCCGAGCGCGGCCACGTAGAGCGTGGATCCGTCGCGGGAGACGACCATCCCCGTGGGCATGGCCAGGCTCTTGGCGTTCTCGGAGTTGGGCAGCGGGGCGCCCGCGACCGCGTAGTTGATGTGCTTGTTGAGGTGGCGCGGCGTCACGCCCCCGCCGGAGCCGAGGATCGATATCCGGTTCTCGACCACGTGCCCGCGCACGCTGTGGCCGGCGAGGACGCCGGGCCCTTCAAAGCGGCTCTCGTTGCGTGACTCGGTGGTGGAGACGTAGACCTTCCCGCTCACCGGGTTCACGGCCATGTTGTAGAGGATCGTCCCGACGCCGCTGTAGAACCCGCCCGTGATCTCGCGGGGCGTCGTCGCCACGGCGTCGATCGTGAACACGTCCTTGTCCGGGAGCGAGAAGTTGATGTCAGCGTCCCAGTTGCGGTTGAGCTCGTCTCTCCAGTGGCCGTCGCGCTGCCGGACGATGAGGCCGGTGCGGGGGGCGCCGGGCGGCGCGCCGGCGACGGGCGGCAGGCCGCCGTGCGCGGTCACCGCCGTCTCGGTGATCGTCGTGGTGCGGTTGCCCGAGTGGAACGCCGCCGCGTAGACCCGCTTGCCGTCAGGGCTCACCGCGAGGGCGCGGGGTGTATCGCTGAAGAGCGTGATGATGGTGAGCGGGTTGCCGCCCAGCGACGCGCCGAGGCTGCTCGCGGCGAAGACCCACACGTCCGATCGCCCCACGCCCGGCGTGGCGAGCTGGGGGTCAAGTGGGCTGTTCTGCCCGCGGTGAGCGGTGGTGATGAAGGCCCGCGCGCCTCCGGGCCCGGCGAAGACGAGGTCGCGAGGCTCGTCGCCGACCAGCAGCGTGCGGACCACGCGCCCATCGTTGCCGTCGCTGTTCATGGTCACGATGCTGACGCTGTCGGAGAGGTGATTGACGACCCACACCTCACCGTTGCTCCGGACGGCCACCGCCACCGGCTCCAGGCCGACAGGAACAGACCCTTTGTGGACGAGCCCGCTGCTCTTGACCTGGAATACCTCGAGCCGGTTGTCAGGGGTGTTGACGGCGAAGAGCAGCTTGCCATCCGGGGAGAGCGCCAGAGGGCGAACCTGACCGCTCTCGAACGCGGTGAACGACGGAGAGGCCTGGGCCAGCGCGCTTTCGAGCGTCACCAGGGCGAGCGCGCCCGCGCCGAGCAGCGCCCGGGTCCTGCAGGAGAGGGAATGAAGCGGGTCCACGGGACCTCCTTTGGGTTGATTGATGTTCTCGAGCCTGAAGTTGCATACGCCGGGCCATCGTTCACGAGGTGACCAACGGGCGTTTTTGGCGTCCAGAGTGGAGATGAGCGGTTCGGGTCATCCAGTCGTTTGCCCGAACCACGCAAGAGGTTGCGCGCCGGGCTCCGCGCCTTGGTGCGTCCCCCGTGATCCGACGGCATGATCAGGCCGTGCGTTGCCTCGCGGCCAGGAAGCGCAGCGCGGGGCGCTCGATCAGCGTCCACGAGGCGGCGCCCATCGCGATCGAGAGGGCGAGCGCGAGCGCCGCACTTTTGCCGAAGGTAGCCCAGGTCGCGGGCGCGGCGCCAAGGGCGAGCCCCGCGAGGCCGAGCGCGAGCTGGTGGTAGAGGAACACGCCGTAGCTGATGACGCCGAGCGCGCAGAGCGGCGCGGGCGTGAGCGCCGTGAGCGCCCGCCCTTCGAGCAAGGAGGCCGCGAGCACGAGGGCGGCCGTCGCGAGCGAGAGCAGCGCGTAAGGCCACGATCCGGCGGGATCGAGGTAAAGCGCGCCTTCGAGGCGGAACGCGACCACCAGCGCGGCGAGGGAGAGCACGACGCCGAGCGGGGCGCGACGCGCGGCCGCGGCAGCGCGAGGTGAGCCGAGGATCGCCGCGTGGATCGCCGCCGCGAGGGCGCCGAGGACGAACTGATCGAGGCGACTCGAGATCCACCGGCGCTGCGAGGCTTCGAGCAGCGCGGTGTGCACGCCCGGCTCGAGGATCCACGCGTGGAGCAGGGCGCGCGAGCCCCAGGCGAACGCGCAGAGCGCGCCGGCCGTGAGCCACCGCCGCGTCGGCCGCGACGGATCGAGCAGCGGGCGCGCGAGCAGCGGCAAGAGCAGGTAGAAGTGCGCTTCGGTGGTGAGCGACCAGGCCGCGCCGATGAAGACGATCCCGCCCGGCGCCACGTAGCCCTGGAGCAGCAGGAGGTGAGCGCCGAGGGCCGCGGGGAAGCCGGGGCGCTGCACCACGCGGGGATGGATGGCGATCATCACCGCGATCGCCGTGAAGAACGCCGGGAGGATCCGCGCGGCCCGCCGCAGAAGGAACACGCCCGGGGCCGGGCCCGCGCGCCCCGCGATCAACGCGCGCACGTAGCCCTGCGCGAGCGAGAAGCCGGAGAGGACGAAGAAGAGATCCACCCCCCACCAGGCGTGATGGAGGATCGTCAGCGCCCACGGCAAAAGGGCTGCGGGGAGAGCGTGCTCGGCGCGCGCTTCGAGGAAGGGCAGGAAGCTATCGCCCAGGTGCTGGACGAAGACCGCGAGGATCGCCGCGCCGCGGAGCGCGTCGAGCTGCGGGAGGACGCGCCCGCCGCCGCTCGGCGCGGGGCGGGCGAGGAGACTCATGCGCTACTGGGCCAGCTTGCAGCCGGAGATCGAGCCCGTGTAGACATCCTTCGAGTCGTACCAAGGGCCGTCGCTCGCCCAGCGGATCGACGTCGCCTTCACTTTGCCTTCCACCTTGTACTTGCACTTCACGCTGAAGCGGGCGGCGGGCAGGGTGCCGGTGAGCGCCGGATCGGTCCAGAGGCCCGACGCGAGGACCTGCACGTGATCGACGGTCGTGTAGGGCTTGAGGAGCTTCTTGTCGTCGGCGCTGTCGCCCTTCGACCAGGGCTTGGCCTGCGCTTCGAAGGCGCAGTGAGCGCCGCCGATCTCGTCGGGCGCGGCGCACGCGAGGTTCTTCTTGTCGTCGGCGACGAGCGTGATGTCGATGTCGGCGGTCTCGCCCGTCTTCCACTTCGGGGCGGCGGGGCCGGTGCTGCTCTCGTTGCCAAGCAGGGCGAACCCTGCGGCGAGGCCGCCGACGATGATCACGAAGAGGACCATGCTCTTGCCGAGCGAGCCGCCCTTGCGCGCGGGCTGCGCCTTGGCGAGCGGGGCGGGGGCGCGCTTTGCTACGCCGGGCTTCGCAGCGCCGGGCTTCGCGGCGTCGGGCTTCGCTATGCCAGGCTTCGCTATGCCGGGCTTCGCGGTCACGGCCTTCACGACGGGCTTGGGGGCCGGCTTCGCCTCTTCGTCGTCGTCGTCTTCTTCCTCCTCGTCCTCGTCCTCGTCGTCCTTTTCGCCGTCGGCGGCAGCCTTTTCTTCGGCTTCCTCCTCCTCGGCTTCCTCGTTCTTCTCGTCCTTCTCTTCGTCGTCGCGATCGTTCTTTTCAGCCATGGCGGGGCGACTCTACCCGAGCCGGGCGCAAGGACGCTAGATCGCAGGTGGGGTCGCGCGCGCGACGCGTGATTCGGCCAGGGAGCTGAGCGATTCTGGTAGGCTGCGCCGCCCATGAGCCGCGAGATTCGTATCCCCAGCACCCGCATCCTCGGAACTGGCCGCTATGTGCCCGAAAAGGTCGTCTCCAACGCCGAGATCGAGGCCCGCGTGCCGACCACGGACGGGTGGATCCGAAAGCACGCGGGCATCGAGCGCCGCCACGAGGCCGCGGCGGGCGAGGTGACGAGCGACATGGCCGCCGCCGCCGGGCGTCACGCGATCGAGGCCGCCGGGCTCACGGTGGCCGACCTCGACATGATCATCCTCGCGACGACGACCGGGGACACGCCGATGCCGGCCACCGCGGTCCACGTTCAGCAAAAGCTCGGGGCCGATCTCATCCCCTCCTTCGACATCGGCGCTTCGTTCGCTGGGTTCCTCTACGCGCTCACGGTCGCCGACCAGTTCATCGCCGCCGGCACCTGCAAGACCATCCTGGTGATCGGGGCGGATCTCCTCTCGCGCGCGGTCGATCCTGCGGATCGCACTACCGCGGCGCTCTTCGGCGACGGGGCGGGCGCTGTCGTCCTCGGCCCTTCGTCCGGGGACGGACGCGGCATTCTCTCTTCGAAGATCCACGCGGATGGGACCCTCGCGCACCTCCTCGAGACCCCGGGCGGCGGCTCGGCTGAGCCGATGACCGCCGAGCGGATCGCGCAGCGGCGCAACACCATCCGCATGCAGGGGCCGGAGCTCTTTGCGATCACCGTGCGGCACCTGACCTCGTACTCGATGCAGGCCCTCAAGGCGGCCGGGCTCACCAGCGCCGAGCTTGACTGGGTCGTTCCGCATCAGGCCAACCGCAACATCATCGAGAAGGTCTCCCAGCGGCTCGGCTACTCGCGAAAGAAGTTCGTCGAGAACCTCGCTGAGTATGGCAACACCGGCGCGGCCTCGATCCCGATCGCGCTCGACGAGGCGGTTCGCGACGGCCGGATCCAGCCTGGCCAAACAGCGCTGCTCTGCGCCCTCGGCGCCGGCCTCGCCTGGGGCGCCGCCATCGTCAGGATGTGACGTCGGGCGTCACGTCCGTTCGCGGCGCCCATTGCCAGCCTCGCCATGGCTCTCGTATCGTGGCGAAATGACCTTCCCTCGCGCTTCGCATCGTCCTCTCGTCGCCCTGCTCTCACTTCCCTTGTTCGCCGCTGCATGCGGTGACGGCGGCACCTCGTCGACAGGCACCGGCAGCGGTAACGCGGGGCCCGGCGCGGGCGGCAACGGCGGCGACGTCGGGAGCCAGGGCGGCGGCGGCGCGGCCGGCAGCGGTGGTGCAGGCGGCGAGGGCGGGACAGAGGCCGGATCGGGCGGGAGCACCACGACGGCGACGAGCGCCGGATCGAGCACCAGCACCGGGGGCGGGCTCTGCGCGCAAGGCGAGATGATGATGTGTTACTCCGGCCCTGCGGGGACGGCCGGCAAGGGCATCTGCAAGATGGGCGCAAAGACCTGCGCGCCCGACGGGCTCAGCTTCGGGCCTTGCCAGGGCGAGGTCGTCCCCCTCGCCGAAGACTGCCTCTCTTCCGCCGACGAGGACTGCGACGGCGTCGCCGCGAAGTGCACGGGGAACCAGCTCTGGGCCAAGCGCTTCGGGGACGTCGCGGCGCAGACGATCGCGGGGGTCGCGACGTACAACGGAGGTGCGGTGGTCACCGGGAGCTTCGCCGGCACCGTGAACTTCGGCAGTGGTGCCCTGGTGAGCGCGGGCGCCACTGACGTCTTCGTGGCGAGCTACAACGCGCAGGGGCTCCCCCTCTGGAGCAAGCGATTCGGCGACGCCGTGGCGCAGACGGCGTCCCGCGTCGCCGTGGACGCGCAGGGCAACGTGGCCATCCTCGGCGATTTCGCGGGGAAGGTGGACTTTGGCGGAGGTGTATTGACGAGCGCGGGCGCGACTGACGTGTTCCTCGTCAAGCTCGACTCCAACGGAGCGTTCCTGTGGGCCAAGAGCTTTGGCAACAACCTCGCGCAGAATGGCTTCGACGTCGCCTTTGCCCCCAACGGCGACGTGGTCTTCACCGGCACCTTCCTCGGGGCGATCAACCTCGGTGGAGGCGCCTTGACCAGCGCCGGGGCGGCCGATCTCTTCGTCGCCCGGCTCGATCCTGCGGGGACCTTCCTCTGGGGCAAGCGCTTCGGCGACGCCGTCGGGCAGGCGGGGAAGGGGATCGCCGTCGACGGCCAGGGGAACGTCATCCTCGTCGGCGACATCGCCGGAACTGTGGACTTCGGCGGAGGTGCCTTGATCAGCGCCGGTGGGACGGACGTGGGGGTGATCAAGCTCGATCCCGCCGGCACCCACATCTACAGCAAGCTCTTCGGCAACACGGCTGCTCAGACCGTGTCCCGCGTCGCCGTCGACTCGGTCGGCAACCTGCTGCTCACCGGCTCTGCGGCTGGAAAGGTCGATTTCGGCGGTGGATTGCTCAGCAGCGTCGGCGGGACGGACATCTTCGTTGCCAAGCTCACCGCGGGCGGAGTCCACCTCTGGAGCAAGCTTTACGGCGCGGCGGGGAACCAAGATGGTCGCGACATCGCGGTCGATCCCGGCGGGGCCGTCCTCGTCGCGGGGGATTTCACGACCACGGCCGACTTCGGCGGCGGCGTGCTCACCAGCGCCGGTGTCACCGACGGGTTCCTCGTCAAGCTCGATCCCTTTGGCGCCCACGTCTGGAGCAAGAGGCTCGGTGACGTCGTGGCCCAGAGCGTGGCCGGCGTCGCCGCCGACAAGACCGGAGTCTTTGCGGCGGGCACGTTCGCCGGGGTCATCAACTTCGGCGGCGGGGCCCTCACCAGCGCCGGGGCGACCGACGTGGTGGTGGCCAAGCTCTCGCCGTAGCGCGGCGCCCCCGCCCTCTCCCCACGACAAGCAATATACCTGAAACATAGTTTTTTTCAACCCTTGAAGGGATCGGGCGATCCCGTAGCTTCCCGGAGGCCGGCGCCCTGCGTGCGCGGCCGGCGGGGAGCAGATCATGGTGGAGAGAGGCACTCGGGCGCCGACGGCCGAAGAGCTCGATATCGCTGCTGAAGAAGAGCGCCTCGTCGCGGCCCTGCGCGAGGGGGTCGCCGAAGCGGAGCTCCAGGCGCGCGCTCGCGCCGGCCGGACGGCGGCCCTACGCGCCCTGCGCGACGAGTACGCCGAGGTGGGAGAAGAGGATCGCCCCGCCGTGCTCGCGCAGATGCACCACGAGGCCTCGCGCGAGCAGGCGACGAGCCAGAGCGCGCTGCCCGATCTCGCCGAACCCTACTTCGGTCGGATGCGGATCCGCGCCGGCGGGCGTGTCCGCGACGTGCTCCTCGGCACCAGCTCCTTCGTCGAGCCGAGCCGAGGAGTCGTGCTGGTGGACTGGCGAAAGGCCCCGATCTCTGAGGTCTTCTTCACCTGCGATCCCGGGGAAGAGTACGAGATCGAGGTCGACGATCGGAGCGTGGAAGGCGTCCTCGAGCGGCGTCACATCGTCACGTTCGAAGACGGCGACCTGGCGGCCATCTCGGTTCAGGGCGGATCCCTGCGGCGGATCGCGGGACAATGGTCGTTCGAGCCGGAGGGGTTTGCAGAGGCGCTCGCCGGGGAGCCCGGCGCGGCGAGCGCCGCGTTTGGCACCGGAGCTACCGGCCGCAAGACGCCTCGGATCTCGGCGCTCCTCGATCGTCGGCAAATGGCCCTCCTCGGGCGCGATCCCGGAGAGCCGCTGTTGATCCTCGGCGCGGCGGGCTGCGGCAAGACCACCGTGGCGCTCCACCGCGTGGCCACGCTCTCGGCGCGTTACCCGGAGCGCTTCGATCCTTCGCGCGTGCTCGTCGTGGTGCCCGAGCCGGGCTTGCGGCGCCTCTCGCAGCGCCTCCTCACCGATCTGGGGCTCTCGGGCGTGCCGGTGCGCACCTTCGACGACTGGATTCGCGGCGAGGCGCGGCGCGTCTTTCCCTGGTTGCCAGCGCGGGAGTCCCCGGATCCGCCCTTTGTGGTGAGCCGCTTCAAGCGCCATCCAGCGATGTTGAAGGCCCTGGATCGGCTGATCGAGGAGCGGGCGGGATCCTTCGCCGCGCGGCTCGATCATCGGCTCGGCGGCAAGGGGGTGTACCGCGCGGCGGTGGAGGCGCGCACCGAGCCCATCCTCGCCGAGAGGCTCCGGTGCGCCCAGGAGGCGCTCGCGCCGTCGGTGCCGAAGAACAAGAAGCTCGCCTTCGAGGAGGCCTTTCGCGAAGAGCGGCTGGCGCTGCCCAAGGTGCGCGAGGATCACCTGCGGCTGGTGGGCGATCGCGAGCTCCTGCGCCACGCGGTCGCGGCGTCGGGCGGCGACCTCTACGCTCTGATGGTGGAGGAGATCGCCGCGCACACCAACCGTCAGCTCGACCAGCCGGGCGAGCTCCGCTTTGCCCACGTCGACGCCTCGCGCCTGGCGACGCTGGACGGGCGGTCGCTCGACGACGGAACCCCCGAGGCGGTGGCCGGGACAGTCGATGTCGAGGACTACGCGCTGCTCTTCGCGATCCGGTGGCGGAAGACAGGAAGGATGGGGACGCGCCGGGCCCCGCTCTCCCTCTATAGCCACCTGGTCATCGACGAAGCGCAGGAGCTCTCGCCGGTCGAGCTCGGCGTGCTCGGCCGCGCCGTGGAGCCCAAGGGCGGCAGCCTCACCGTGGCCGGTGACGCCGCCCAGCGCATCGATCGGACCGGCTACTTCGCCTCCTGGGAGGGCGTGATGGCCGCGCTGGGGACGCGCGCGGAGCCGGCTTATCTGGAGACCTCGTATCGGTGCCCCCAGCCGATCGTCGATCGGGCCCACGCGATCCTCGGCCCCGAGGCGCCGACGGCGCGGCCCCGGGCGAAGCGGGACGGAGCGCCGGTGTTGCGCTCTTCGGCGTCGAGCGAGGGGCACGCGGCGATGATTCTCGTGCAGGGCCTCTCGGCCCTCTTCGAGCGCGAGCCCAGGGCGGGTGTGGCGGTGATCGCCCACGACGCCGCGGCGGCGCGGGCGATCCACGAGATCCTGGCGCGCGCGCTGCCAGCGCGGCTGGTGCTCGAAGGAGAGTTTTCTTTTGGTCCAGGCCTCGAGGTGACCGAGGTCGCGGAGGTGAAGGGTCTGGAGTTCGATTACGTGGTGGTGCCGGACGTGGGCGCCCGGGTTTATCTGGACACCGCGGAGCACCGACGGAGGCTCCATGTCGCGGTGACGCGAGCGGGTCAGCAGGTGTGGCTCGTGGCGGTGGGCGCGCCGTCGACGATCCTGTCCGTGCCGGCTACTTGAGGGTGGCCGGCCCACCGTTTGCTGAGGCGGCTCCCCACCTATGTCGGTGGGAAGAGGGGTTCCAATGAAAGCTCCGCGTCGTGTCACGATGTCCGCGCTCGGGGTGATGGTCGCGTCCCAGAGCGCCCACGCCCGCGTCCTCGATCAGCTCTCCGCCGCCGAGCTCGCGCTGGTCGACAAGGGCGTGCCCATCGTCAAGTCGCAGGATATGCCCGGATCGAGCTGGCCTGCCGTCACCGTGTACCAGCTCGTCAACATCACGCCGGAGGAGGCGATGGCCGTCTTCACCGACTATGGCGAGCAAGCGAGCTACCTGAGGAGCTGTTGCGGCGTCCTGGAGTCGCGGGTGCTCGACGGGGCGGTCGGGGGCAACAAGCGGGTTCAGCGGGTGCTCTACGAGCTTGAGGTGCCCGTGGTGTCGAACGAGCGGTACGAGCTGCGCGAGGAGATGGCGAAGGGGCCGAACGGCTCCTACAGCGTGACCTGGCGCAAGGTGAGCACGGGTGGTCACAGCGATGACATCGTCGGTCGAGCCACCTTCGAGCCCAGAGCGGGAAAGACGGTATTCTCCTACAACAATTTCACCCGGATCAACGAGTTCGGCGCCGGCTTCTTCGCGAACCAATCGGTGGAGCGGACCCAGCGGACCGTCGCGGCGATGGCGCAGCACATGGAGAAAGAGCAGGCGAGCGGGGGAGTGGGCTTCCAGCGAGACCTGTTTCGGCTGCGGGCGGCGCTGGGTGGGTGAGGAGCCTGGTGCTTTTCGCCGATACGGGCGCGCCGGGCTCCCAGGCGGGCTCGCAAGCGAGCCCTTGACGTTGTCGTCGTCACCGTACCTTCGGACGGCTCCTCCTCCGCGGCTGTCTCAGAATTGACCAAAGAGAGACCGCAAGGGCGCAGGGGACGCAAGGGGGTCAGAATCTCTCGATTTTTTCCGGCCCTTGCGCCCGTTGCGCCCGTTGCGGTTAGTTCTGAGACGGATCGGTGCTTTAGCTCCGCGTGTCCCAGAGCTTGCGCTTCAGCCACAGCACGGCGAGCAGCTCGACGGTGAAGAGCGCGACCGTCATGATCACCCGGACGCCGAGCGAGAGGGGCAGAAGCATCCCCGTCCCGATCGCCGCCGGGAGCACGACACACGCCCCATGAATCGCCCCGCCTCGCCAGCGCCAGGCGAGATCGCCCCAGCCCGCCCTCGTAAGGACGCTTGGCACGAGGACGATGAGCAGAAGAACCATCGCCGCGAACCAGCCGATCCCCATTCTCAGGGTGAAGGATCAGATGTCGGGACATGGAGTTCGAGGTTGAACAGGGAGTCGACGCCCGCACTCGGGTGAAGCGCCGGTCGGCGGGCCGCGCCGATCGAGCCGCATAGTGCAACCTAGGGCAATTGCTCCAAGGGGATGCGGCGGTGTCGTTTG
>Ga0105048_10000392_pt1 | contig 65642 bp, 50 predicted proteins | sample MAT05_FD_78382 | JGI IMG/M metagenome (GOLD analysis project Ga0105048, IMG submission 78382) | Freshwater microbial communities from Lake Fryxell liftoff mats and glacier meltwater in Antarctica - MAT-05 | ecosystem: Environmental > Aquatic > Freshwater > Ice > Liftoff microbial mat | place... | reverse complement strand
CTTGGCATCAGCGGCCTTGGCATCAGCGGCCTTGGCGGGTGCCGAGTTGACGATCACGTCTGGTTGGGCTGCGCCATCCAGCGGCTCCTCGGTGGAGCGGCTGAGCACGAAGCCGATACCTGTCACGGCCAGCAGGCCGGCAGCGACGGCTCCGTAGAGGAGGCCGAGTGGCTTCTTCGGCGGCAGACCGGCAACATCGGCTTGAGACGCGGCCCAGTCCAGATTCGTGGCGGCAGGCGCCGCCGTTTGGGCCAGCTCGTGGGGGGCGCGCTGGGTCGGGGCCATCGCTTCGCTCACCCGCGCTGGCGTGCCGTTCACGACCGTCTTGGCCTGTGGCTGCCACTCGTCGATGGCTGCAATGAATTCTTTGGCGGTCTGGTAGCGGTAACTGCCGTCGCGCGCCATCGCGCGCTTCACGATCGCGGCGAAACCCGGGTCGATTCCGGGCACGGCTTCTTCGAGGCTCGGCATGTCCGACAGCACGATCTTGAACATCAAGTCGTTGAAGGTCGTGCCTTCGAACGGCACCTTGCCGGTCAGCGCTTCGAACGCGATCACACCCATCGAATACAGATCCGACAGATGATTCACCCCGCCCGCACCCTTGGCTTGCTCAGGGCTCATATAGTAGGGCGTGCCCATGACTGCGCCGGTGCGCGTCATGCTCATGTCGCCACTGAGCGCGTTGAACTTCGAGATTCCGAAATCGATGATTTTCACGAAGTCGGAGCGCCCGGCCTTTTCCTTGATGACGTAGATGTTATCGGGCTTGAGATCGCGATGAACGATGCCGGCGGCGTGCGCAGCGTCAAGACCAATTAGTGCCTGACGAATCAGCGGCGCTAGCTCGTGCGGCGCCATCCGGCCCATGCGCTTGATGCGATCGGCCAGGGATTCCCCGTCGAGAAATTCCATCACCATATAGCGGTCGCCGTTGGGCAACGAGCCGAGGTCGAGCACCTCGAGAATGTGATCGCTACCGATGCAACCGGCGGCCTGGGCTTCACGCTCGAAGCGTTCGAGTACACCGTTGCCCGCCTCCTTGGCGGCGGCCAACAACACCTTGATGGCGACACGGCGACGAATGAACGTGTTCATGCCTTCGAACACTGCGCCCATGCCGCCTTCGCCAATTAGACGAACGATTTGGTACTTGCCGTCAAGGACGTCGCCCGGCCCGATACTCATTGCTCCGCTCATTGTCCCATCGCCCTCGTGTCTGCAGCCTCGACCCCAATGCGTACGTCTACGCCACGCCCGCAAGCATGACGGCTTCCTAGGCGCTCCGAATTTGTAGCAGCTCCCGGGCATGTCGGCCCCCGGGCTGGGCCGGTTTGTGACCCAACTTGCTGATTAGCCAGTCTTTTCGGGGGCTTGAACCCACGCGCGATGCAGCCGAGCAGCAGGCGCCTGCCTCTTCAACCTCAGCGCAGGCGCGTCGCTTCGAGGATCGAGTCACCGGCGGAAAATCGCTGCAGCGCGTCGTCGGCCGGATGGGCGCGACGTGCCACCAGCTCGACGCTGGGAGCGAGATAGATACGCTCGTCCGCACCCGCGCCGTCGCGGCGCGCGCGCCGCTCGAGACCGCCGCGCGCAATGTCGAGCAAGCGCTCGGCCCACTCCCAGCCGACTCGGCCCCAGAGCTTCGTCGCAAGCCCGCGGCGAATCAGCTCCGGCCTCACCGCGCGGTAGCCTTCGAACGTACAGGCCTCGGTCAAGCTCTCGGCCTGACCCAGCGCTGCGTCGTCGTAGAGTACGCCCGTCCACAACGCGATCGCAGAGAGCGCCAGTTCGGGCGGGAGGTTGTCACACGAGCGCACCTCCAAGGTGTTCTTCAGCCGAACCTCGGGAAACAGTGTCGTCAGATGCAGCCGAAAATCGCCGATGGTGGCGCGCTCGCCTTCGAACCCATCGCGCATGAATTCAGCGAACGATTGGCCCGTGTTCTCGAGCAAACGGCCGTTGCGTCGAAACAAGAACATGCCGGCATCGAGCGCCCAGTCGACGTAGTGCTGGTAGCCGGGTTCGGCTGTGTCCCAGAGCGGAGCGATCAGACCGCTTCGCGACGGATCCATGTGCAGCCAGACATTGCCGCGCTGACTGAGCAGCTCCGACGCCCGACCTTCCAAGAACGGAGCGTTGGCGAACATCGCTTGCAGGAGCGGCGAGAGACGCAAGGCGACGCGCATCTTGCGCATGCCATCCGCTTCACTCGACCAATCGAAGTTGGCCTGCACCGTGGCGGTGCGCTGCATCATGTCGAGAGCACCGGACCCTTGGGTCGGGAGGTACTCGCGCATGATCGGGTAGCGCTGCTTGGGCACCCACGGCAGGTCCGAAAGCCTGGCCAATGGGTGAAAACCCGTCATCAACCAGGTGAGACCCATCTCGCGCGTGATGGGTTCGAGTTCCGCGTAGTGCTGGGCTTGCTCCGCAGCAACGGCGTGCAGATCGGGCAAGGGCGCACCGCTCAGCTCGAACTGAGCGCCCGGCTCGAGCGTAATACTGGCGCCCGCTCGCTTGAGTCCGAGGACCGGACCACCTTCGACTTCGCCGAACGGCTCCCAGCCGTGCGCGCGGACGAGCCCCGAAAAGACCCGTCCGACGCTGAAATCGCCGGAGTACTCGAGTGGCGCGCCGGTCTCCGTGTGCACGCCAATCTTTTCGCTCTCCGCGCCGATCAAGAACTTCTCCGGCGCGGTCTCGGCTTGCCGAAAGAGCTCCGTCAGGTTCTCCCGAGTGGCTGGAGAATCATCCGTCTGCTGGGCCGCAGGCGTCATGCGCCCAAGCCTAGCTGACCAGAACCGGGAGGCATGGACGGATGCAACACGCCCAGTCGCGTCGCCAACGCGCGAGTGTGATCTTCGGTCGTGCCGGCACCTCCGCCCACGATGCGCGCTCCGGCCGCCGTGAGTTCGACGACTCGCTCCACCCACGATGAAAAGAGTGGGCTCGGGAAACCGCGCAGTGCGTCGGGTGCGGCGGAAAGAAGGGCACCCCGTACGATCGAACAAGAGGCAGCTTCGAGAGCCGCCAGGCGCCGCAGGCCGTCGTCGATCGACGCAACCTCGAGCAAAACAGCTTCTGCGCCCACATCGGCGAGAGATTCGGCCAATTCGACCAGTTCGCTTTCCGAAGCCACGTCGCGATCGATCACCACCCAGCTGGGTAGGTCTTGGCCCGCAGCGGCCGCCACGGCGAACACCAGATCCAAGCGCGAGCCCATGCCGCGCACGATCACGAGTTCGGCGCCACCAACCGCGATGCGCGCCGCGTGCTCCGAAGTCTCGTCCTCGAAGCGCCCTTTGTTGGTGGCCGTGAGTTGATCCGAGCCCAATACACCAGCAATGGCGACGGGGCGCTGAGCCTCGAGCGCCGCGTCGGAAACGAGTTCGAGCGCCAAACCGGTGAGGCGCGCCGAGCGATGCTCCATGCCGGCCTCGGCCAAAGCGCGCGGCGAGGTGTCTGCGGTGAGCGCGCTCAGCACGTCGACGCGACTGGCCAACTCGGCGAGGTGATGGGCGCGCACGACTTGCGGGTCGCGATGGAGCATCGCGCCCAAAGCACCGGGCGCGTCGATCACGAAGCCACGACCGCGCAAGGCCGCTCCGACGTCCGCGTCCACGACGAGCGGACGCCCCCCATGCAGGCGGTGACGAATTTGGGCGTAACCCACGAATCGAGCCGAGCACACCTCGGCTGAGTTACCAAGCCCCGGGGCGGCGAAGTTCATTCGAGCACGCGGACGACATGCCAGGTTTTCTTTCCCCGCCGAATCAACAGAAGCCGGTCGTGAAGCAGGCTGCCCGCGCTCAGCACACTCGATTCGTCGACCTTGTCGCCGTTGATGCTGATCGCCCCGGAAGCCAGAAACTGGCGCGACTCACGCTTACTCTTGGCGACACCTGCGTCGACCAACGCGTCGACGACCGACAAGCCGACGAGCTGCTGGCGCGGCAGCGTTGTTCGAGGTGCTCCGGCGAAGGCTTCGTCGAGCAGAGCGGCCGACAGAGCGCGCACATTGCCCGAAAACAGAGCTTCGGTTGCGACACGCGCGTCGTTCAAGGCGCTGGGGCCATGCAGCAGCTCGGTGAGTTCCTCGGCGAGCAACCGCTGCGCCGAGCGAGTGCTTGGATTTTGCGCGTGCTCGAGCAATCGCTGCTCGATGGTTGCGAGCGGCGCGAGCGAGAAGACACGCGAAAACTTGCCGATGTCCTCGTCGGCAGCGTTGATCCAAAACTGATAGAAGGCGTAAGCGCTCGTGTACCGGGCGGTGAGCCAGACTGCCCCGGTCTCGGTCTTGCCGAACTTTCCGCCGTCCGCTTTGGTCAGGAGTGGCGCGGTCAAACCGAATACTTCCTTGTGGTGAAGGCGCCGGGTCAAATCTACACCCGCGACGATATTGCCCCACTGATCGGAACCGCCGAGCTGCAACGTTACGTCCGCGCTGCTAGCCAGGTGGGCAAAGTCGTAGGCTTGCAGAATCATGTAGCTGAACTCGGTGTAGCTAATGCCGTGATCGCGACCTTCGAGACGCGACTTCACCGAGTCCTTCTGAATCATCATGTTGACCGAAAAGTGTTTGCCCACATCACGCAGCATGGCGATGTAGCCGAGCGGCTCGAGCCAACTCGCGTTGTCGACGAGCAGGGCCGCCTGGGGTCCTTCGAAATCGAGCACGCGCTCGAAGATGGCGCGCTGACCGGCGACGTTCTCGGCGATGCGCTCGGCATCGAGCAACGTGCGCTCCGCGTCCTTGCCGCTCGGATCACCAATCAGCCCTGTACCCCCACCCGCGAGCACGACTGGACGATGCCCGGCCAGCTGGAAACGGCGCAACAACGTCAGCGCCACCAGGTTGCCGATGGTCAGCGAGTCTTTGGTCGGATCAAAGCCCGCATAGACGACGCGTGGCGTGACGAGGTGAGCACTCAGTCCCTCGGCGCTCGTGGTTTGATGCAGGAGACCTCGCGCCGACAGCTCGGCCAACAAGGGGTGCAAGGGAGCAGCCGCCTCTTCCATGGGCGGCGGAACATACACGAAGGACCCGAAAGGGCCCAGCGCTTCAGCCGGTGCTGCGTACGCGCAAAGTCTCGACCGGAGCACGATCGAACCAAGCGCCGCTGTCACGCGCCACTTCGAGTTCACGCTGCGCCCGCGCCCAAACTTCTGGCAAGTCCACTTTTCCCGCGCCGACCAGAGAGAGCCCGAGGCACACGCGCCACGAGTCTCCGGATTGCGTGAGAGCGTAATGGACGCGTTCGGCCACGACACGCGCGTCCTCAGAGCCGGTCAAGCCCGTGAGCAGGACGACGAAGCTCGTGGCGTCGAACCGTGCGATGGCGTCGTTCTGACGCACCATGCGCGACAGCGTGCGGGCCACTTCTCCGAACTCTTCTTGGCGCGGCGCGCGCCCGACAGCTTTCACCTCGAGCAACAACAGGCCAATCGACGTCGAATCGGGTCCGCTCGTCGTGCGGAGCAGCCGAGCCTCCAACTCGTCGAGCGCCGTGATCTGGGCCATCGGCCTGATCTTCTGCTTTCCCGACTCTGCTTTGCCTTGCATACGCGTGACCTCGGAGGGGCCGAACGACTGCGCCGGACAGCGACCTGAAGCGATTCCCAAATCGAGACGGCGGCACGTGGGGTGGCAACGCACGGCTCATGGGGCTCAGGCCCCGGCGCGCTCGGGCAGCCGCAGGCGCCGCGCAGCCAAATCGAGCACGAACAACGCGAGCGCCGCCCAAAGCAGCGCTGTTTTCCGGCTCCTCTTGCTGACCACCTCGTCCCCTTCGAGATCGAGCAGCTGGGCGGTCGTCGGGTTGAAGTGGCCTCGCCCAGCGGTAGCCCAGCGCTCGAGTGTCGCCGGCGCCGGGTCCAGCAACCGAAACTCCTCCGAGTACGGATAGGACACGCTGGCGCGGCTGAGCGCGACGGCTGGACCTAGCACACCGTTCTCGTCGCGCCGGTGCTGCGCCAGTAGCGCAAAAGAGCCGAAGTGCGGCAGGGTGAGGCGCGCCTCGTATGAGCCCGGTGCTGTCAATCGAAACGGCACGGAGAGGTCGGGTTCGCCGCTGACGCCGAGCTCTGAGACGTAACCGCTGTCGAAGCGCTGAGCCCCGTCGTAGGCCTCGACGCGGGCGACCACCTGGTCGCCCCAGAGTTCGGTGGTCATGGGCAACACACGCTCGTCGAACGAGCGTTGGTGGGCGCGCACCAGCTGTCCCAAAAACTGGCCCAAGCCGTTCCACTTCAACCAATCGATGGCCCAATGCGCCTTCAAATCGCTCGTCCAAGCCAAGGCAAAGCCAAGGCCCTCGCGCTTTCTGGCCAGGATCGGATCTCCCGTTTCGCTCGTCAGAATCGCTTCCGCCGGCGCGGGTCCCAACTGCGCGCGCGTGTAGCCGCGCAAGAGCGGCGCGTTGCCAAGCGGTACGCCTTTCAAGAACTCTGCTGAAGCAACTGCACGCACGGGGAACCAGTCTTCTAGCGCCACCGCCTTGGCAACCAACTCGGTCTCACGGGTGAAGATACGCGGCAAGCTCGTCGGCTCGGGTGCCAGATGAAATCGTCCCCCTCCGCTTTCGGCGACGCTGCGCAGCAACTCTTCGTTCACTCCCGTACCCAAGCCGACCGTGGTCAGCGTCATGCCGTCCGCGAAGGCGCTACTCACCAGATCCGACAAGCCTTCGGAGCTGGCGTTTCCGTCGGTGAGCAGAATGACGTGCTTCTTGCGCGCTTGGGCGGCACCGAGATCTTGAAACGCCATGTCGAGACTCGCGAACAGCTCGGTACCCCCTCCGGGCTGGATGCGCATGACCTCGCCCGCAATGCGCGCGCGGTAGCGCGCCGGTTGCATCTTGACGTAGCGGGTCGGTTTGGAATCGAAAGCGATGACCTCGAGCAGGTCGTTGCCTTCGAGCACGTCGAGCGTCGCTGCGCACGCTTCTTTGGCCATTTCGAGCGGAAGGCCGGTCATCGTAGCCGAGCGATCGATGACGAGCGCAAGCGCGACTCCTGGCGTCTCGCGTGACTTCTCGTCGTCCATCTCGACCGGCAGGATCTTGGCCAACGTCGAGCCTTGCCACCCACCGGGACCGTAGCCGGCCGCCCCACCCGCATAAAGCAAACTGCCGCCCGCACGCACGTAGGCGACGAGCAACCGTTGCGCGTTCTGTCCCAGCGCCGCTTGTGAGACGTCGGAAAGGATGACGAAAGCAAAAGCGGAGAGTTCGCTCGTGCTGCCCGGAAAAGCGACCGGGGCACGCAAGTCGACTTCGAACTGCTGCGCGCCGAGCGCTTGCGCCAAGTAACCAGCCTGGCTGGGGTCACCATCGACGACGAGCACGCGCGGCGGACCGGGCACGTCGATGCGCGCGGTCGCTTGGTTGTTGTCGGGATAGCGATCGGCAGCCTGCGGTCGCACGACAGCGCGGTAGCTAATTGGCCCTGCGACGCGCACGACGCTGCGAAACGCCAGCGTCGTGCGCCCGCTCGGAGCGGCGACGGTTTGTCTGGCATCGAGGCCGTTCAACAGCTCGCCTTGGTACAGCTCGACGTCGACCGCCGACGCCACGGTAGAACGGAGATCAACGCGAACTTCGAATGTCTCACCGACGGTGACGTCGGGCGGCAAGATGACGTCCAGGATCGCGACGTCCGCCGGCGGCGTCCGAGCGAGTGCGATAGTGCTGAATCGCCCCGGAGCCTGGGCCAACCGAGCTTCGGCATGACCGCGCGTCTCTATACCGTCGGAGAGCAGGACGGTGCGAGCCACGCAATCGCCGCTCTCGAACGCGCGTGCGATGGCGAGGGCTCGCTCGATGTCGGAAGCGCCGACCGTCACTCGTTTGCGTAACTCGGCGACGGCTGGCAGCTTCCAGCCTCGCTCGGTCTGCTCCAGCTCCACGCGCCGTGCGTCCGCGGCGAAGGCAACCACCGTGAGTGTGTCGTCCGCTCGTCCAGCCGCGGCCAGCGCGAGGAGTTGCGTCCGCCCTTCCTCGACGGAGGCATCGGGCATCGACTCGCTGACGTCGAGCAGGGCCGTCGTGCACAGGCGCGTCGAATGCTCGGTCTCGACGACGTCGGAGAGGCCCAGGCACAGCGCAGCGACAAAGGCCATGCGCAACAGCACCGAAAGCGCACGCAGCAGCGGAGGTAGGTCGGCGAGCGAAAAGCCGCCAACCACCAAGAGCAGCGGCCAGAGGAACAAGAAACCTAGAGCGCGCGGCTCGACGAACGCGAACTCGCGACCCCCGAGCTCGAACGAGGCCCCGCTAGCGAACCGCGCGTCCGCGCCGAAAACGAGCAGCCAGAGCAGCGCCGCGAGCAACAACAGGGCGGCTCCGAACCACCAGAGGCGCGCGCGCGAACGGCGCAGCACCCGCGGATCGCGCGACGTCAAACCGTCCACCGGCGGTGAAAGGTGAGCCACTCGAGCGCCGATAGAACGAGCACGACGAAGGACACCACGACCCAGGGTTCGCGCGAGGCGCGAGGGTCGAGCCCTTCGACCCGTTGCAAGCTCTTCTTGCCGAGCTGGAGACGCGTCCGCGGAACGAGCGCACTTTCCTCGGGACTGAGCAAACTGGCCGCGAGCGCGATCGGTCGGTCGCCCCCGCTCACCTCATAGAAGCCCGCGCGTTCGGCGAAGAAGCTGGCCTGTCCGGCCTCGACAGGAACGCTGAGCGAAAGCGGCTGTCCGCCGCCAGGTCCGCGCACGACGGCTCGGCCGCGAGCGAGCCCCGGTACGGCGAAACGGCCAAGCTCGCCCGTCGAAAAAGCGGCCAGCCGTGCCTCGACACGGTCGGGCACTAGGGCGTCGATGGCGTTCAGCAAGAACAAAGGAAAGGCGACGCGAAGCACGAAGTCGCTGTCACGCGGCGAAAACCCCAGCGCGAGAAAGCGCCCGACGGAACGCTCACCGCTCACGAGCAGGGCCCCGTGATCCGAGCGCGCGAGCACGCGATCTCCCTGGCGCGCGACGAGCGCACGACCCTGGAGCACTTGGATGTCGTACGGATCCAGGAAGCGAAAGATCGGATCGCTTTTCTCCCAGTGATCGAAGCCGAACGATGCCAGCTGTTCGCCGCAATCGATAGGAAAGCGAGCCTCGGCCGTCGCGTCGCCGCTCGCCGGCGCACCCAAGTACAATGCAGCGCCAGTCCGCGCCACGCGCTCGGGAAATACCCCATCGAAGATTGTCACGTCGAAACCCTCCGGTGGCGGGTAATTCGAAGCCGCGACGTGCTGGACCACGAGCCCAGCATCGACGAGCAGGGCCGCATCCACAAAAGTGTCGGGCGGACCGACCACCAGCACCCGCGCTTGTCGCTCTGTCGGGAGCAGTGCGTAAGCGACGTCGTCACGCGTCATGGCGTCGCGCTGCCCGTCCAAGCGCCGCAGTTCGGCCACGAGGCGCCCCTCGGCTCCTGATAGATCGGCGCTGGAGTGCTGCACCGTGCGCCCCGCGGGAACCTGCAATCGCACTACTTCGAGTACCCCAGCCGCGCGGCCATCGGCGCGAGCCGATGCGATCGTGACCTCGGCGTCGAGCGGGATTTCGGAGGCGTTCTGCACGGCGAGCAGCACCTCGAAGCCGCCGGCGCCGCGCGGATAGCGCCGCGCCGAGAAGCTCGTCAGCGCCAAGTTGTTCAAACCTTTCGCGACCTGCGGCGCTCCCGAGGCGACACTCTCGAATGAGACGCGCAGGTCATCGAGCGCCACGGCCTCAGCGGAGGCAACGTCGAGCGCGCCGTCGCTGATCACGACGATCTCGCCTCCCGGTTGACCGCCGAGCGCGTCGTGGGCGAGCTGGAGCGCGCCCCGCAAGTCCGCTGACGTGTCGAGGACCGCCAAGGCGTCGAGGTCGCCTTCCAAGGCACTGCGCTTGCGGCTCCAGCCCGAAAGCGGACGCGAGCGGACCCCCATTTCAACGAGCAACATTTGGTCGCGTGGCCCCAGACCGCCAATCAGCTCCCGAGCCCGGACCTGCGCGCGGGCGAGCCGCGTCCCCGCTCCCCCAGGCTCGTCCGCCGTGGCCATCGACGCACTAACGTCGACGAGCAGAACCAGCGAACGACCAGTCCCCGGCTCGACGGTCGTCCGCGGATCGCCAAGCCCAAGCAGCAACAAACCCAAGAGCACCAACTGGAGCAGCAGCGAGAAAAGGCGCGTCAGTTGGGAGAGAAAGGCGGTCTTGCGGCTCGATGCGCCGAGCGCGGTCCACATCTCGACGAAGGGCACGAGCGTCCGCCGACGCCGCACGCGCAAGAAGTAGAGCCCTGCGACCACGCTACCGAGCGCGGCACCCAGACCCAGCACGCTGCCCAGGGACAGACCAACCAGCGTCCAGCCCAGCAAGGGTACGCCGAGCATCAGCCGAGCAACCCTCCGCGACGCAGCACGCCCAGTACGACCTCGTCGAACGGTTGCTGCACGGACACTGCGAAGAACGGAACGCCGCGCGCCACGCAATAGCGCGCCGCCTCTTGCCGGCGCTCGCCGTTCCGCTGGGCCAAGCCCTCGAGCACGCTGGTCGTCACAGTCACGTCGAGACCCTCGCCGGTTTCGACGTCGACCGCCCGGACGTCACCCCACAGATCGACTGCTGCTTCGCGCTCATCGAACAACTGAATGACGCAAGGTTCGAAGCGATTGAAACGGAGCACGTCAATTCCAGCCTGAAAGCCATGGGGATCGAACAAATCCGTGATCAAGACGGCTACGCCGCGTCGCTTTTCGCGCAGCGCGAAAGGCACGAGCGCCGCCGCCAAATCGGTAGTACCTTCGGCGCGCAGACCGTCCAGGAAACGCAAGAGACGAAAGATGCGCTGCTTGCCGCGAGTCGGTGGCAAGCGCACTCCTCTCCCATCGCTGAGCCCGACCACACTGACGCGATCGAGCCCCACCAGCCCGACGTAGCCGAGCGCGGCCGCCAGACGCCGCCCAAGCCGCATCTTCGCGCCGTCACCGAAGCCCATCGAAGCCGAGCAATCGAGCAAGACGAAAAGGCTGCGGTCCTCGTCCTCTTCGTAGAGACGAATCAGCAGCTTGCCGAGCCGCTCGTAGGACGCGACATCGAGGAAGCGGATGTCGTCGCCCGGCACGTAAGCTCGATGATCCGCGAAAGCCACGCCGCTGCCTCGTTTCTTGCCCCTCCGCTCGCCGCGCCTTTGCCCAGCGAAGGCTCGCCGGCTGGCCAGCGCCAGACTGTTCAGACGCCGCAGGAAGTCTTCGTCGAACAGATCGGAGCCTTCGGCTACGACGGCCGCAGGCTGGCCGCGAAAGCGGCGAAACAAGTCCCCGATGCCCAAGCTGTGTCCTTCAGGCTGCGCCGTCGGGCAGCTTCTCCAGCAGCTCACCAATCACGTCGTCGGAGCTCACGCCCTCGGCTTCACCTTCGAAGTTCAACAGCACGCGGTGTCGCAGTGCCGGGCGCGCGTGAGCTTTCACGTCCTCGACGCTGGCCGTGATGCGCCCGGCGAGCAATGCGCGAATCTTGGCTGCCAGCAGCAGCGCCTGAGCGCCTCGCGGGGATGCGCCGGTGGCCACGAAACGCCGGATGCGCTCGGTGGACCCTTCGAGGTCGGGGTGAGTCGCTCGCAAAAGACGCACGACGTAATCCAACACATGATCGGGAACCGGCACCTCGCGCACCGTACGTTGCAGCTCCAGAATTTGCTCGCGTGTGACGACCGCTCGCGCGTCGTTCTGGGCCGCGCCGGTCGTGCGACCCATGATCTCGATCAGCTCTCGATGGCTGGGAAAGGGCACGCGCAGTTTGAAAAAAAACCGGTCGAGCTGCGCTTCCGGCAGCGGGTAGGTGCCCTCCATTTCCAAAGGATTTTGCGTGGCCAGCACGAAATAGGGCTCTCCCAAATCGTGCGTGACATTGCCGAGCGTGACGCGGTGCTCTTGCATGGCTTCAAGCAGGGCGCTCTGCGTCTTGGGGGTCGCGCGGTTGATCTCGTCGGCCAAGACGATGGGCGCGAAGATCGGTCCCTTCTTGAACTCGAATCGCTTGTCGCCCGTCGCGCTATCGACGACAACCGTCGTTCCCAAGATGTCTGCCGGCATCAAGTCGGGTGTGAACTGAATGCGCGAGAAACCGAGCCCCAAGACCTGCGCCAAGGTGCGTACCAGCAACGTCTTTCCCAGGCCCGGGACGCCTTCGAGCAGCACGTGCGATCGCCCGAGCAAGCACGTGAGGACACCTTCGACGATCGGCTCTTGACCAACGATCACGCGCGCCATCTCGCGCTTGACGACACCTGTGATCTCTTCGAACTCGCGCAAGCGATTCTCGGCGTGTTGACTCATGGTCGTTCCTTCTGCGCCCGGGGGCGGATCAGCTGAAAATAGCGCTCGATGTGCTGCCTGTAGCCTGGCGGAATGCTCTCTCTTTTCATCGTTTCCTCGGCCACGGCTTCGTAGTCGCGATAGATGGTCTCATAGCCCCGACGAGTGAAGCCCGCGCGAGCAGCAGATTGGATAGTCTCGCTGGCGGTGGGCCCCTCACCCGTATCCTGTGCCACCGCCGCCACGTCGGCCTGACCGTCGCCCCGCAGCGTGGTGGCGTCGCCTGTCAGGTTCGGATCGTGCTTCGTTCCCGGCTCGGTCACTGGCATGTCCGAGCGCGTCTCCTCGCCCTGGCCTTCGCCAGCTCGTGCGCCGGGCCGGCTCGCTTGACCGGGTACTGGAATTTTCACGGAGCCGCCCGGGCGGTCCTGTTCACCCGGACCCGACTCGGACTTCTCCCGCCCATCGCCTGACCTCTCCTGGCCTCGCGCGCGACGCTCGAAGTTCTGACGCGCTTCGCCGGCCGCGCCGCCCTGCTCGCGCCGCTGCCGCAGCTGCTCTTTCAGCTGCTTGAGGCGCTCGAGCAGTTGCTTCTTTTCCTCGTCGCTCAGCTTTTGGGCCGACGCTTGCTCGACCTGATCGGCGGCCTCTTTCAGGTGCTCGGCCGCCTGCTCCCGAAAGTCACCGGCCTTCTGGCGTTCCTTTTCGAGTTCGCGAGCGGCTTCGGCCAATTGCTGGTCGAGCTCACTCAGTGCCTGCTCCCGCTCGTGTTTGTTCCGGTCGAGCCGCGAAAGCTCGCGCTTGGTTCGTTCAAGCTCGGCTTTGTCTTGCGGAGCGAGTGCTGCTCCAGACTTCCGCTTCTCCTCGAGCAGGCGCTTGCGTTGCTCGAGCCGCTCGCGCGCACCAGCCTCGGCGCTCGCCTCGGCCGCATCGCTTTGCTCCTGCCGAGCGCGCGCTCGAGCGGCCGCTTCGAGCGATTGGCGCAGCTCGTCGAGCTCGCCATCGCTCAGCTTTTCATGCTTGTCGGCCAAACGCTCGGCCAATCGTCGGAGCGCCTGGGCCGCATCCTGCCCGGCACCTGCCGCCAGCGCAGCGCCGGCTTGGCGCGAAAGCGCCGCCTGGCTGAGGGCCTTGCCGCGCGCCTCGAGTGCACGCGCGAGCTGCTCGGTTCGAGCTGCGTCGGCTTCCAGCTCGGCCTCGAGTTCGAGCAATCGACGAAAGGCTTCGGTGCGATCGCGATCGGACAAGAGTTCACTGGCGGCGCGATTGAACTCACGCGCCGCTTTCTGGCCGGCTTGGGTGGTCATCCGGGCTTCGAGCTTTCGCGCCTCGAGCGCGTGGAGTTCGAGTTCGTCTTCTGAAAACAGCGGACCCTCGGGTCGCGGCCGCGGCGTGGCATCGACGCTTCGAGGAACCGCCGCTCGCCAGTCGACACTGGCCAAGGCCACGAACAGGGAAAGCGCGACCGCCGCCCAGGTAGCCCCACGTGGCCAGGACAGGGTCGCCGCCTGACTCGGGTCGAGCTCGGGGGTCGTGAGCCGCAACCGGCGTAGCGCCAAGAGCCAGTAGGCGTCGAGTTCGTGACCCGCTCGGAGCTTGCGGTCCAGCTCGAGCGTCGTAGTCACCCCGTCGAACGAATCGGGTCGGCGATCGAGCGCCCACGCCGCTTGGGCAGTGCTGGGCCCCGTAACGTACGAGCGGAGGAGCACGAGCAGCAATGCAAGCGCCGCGAGGCCGAGGACGGGCAAAAACAGCCAGGAAAATGTCAACTGCGCGAGCACGAGCGGGGGCAACAGACCACCGAATATCCAGGGCGCCGCCCGCGCACCTGCACCCATCGCACCTTGAATGCGCAAGCGGCGTCGGGTGGTCCGCACCAGCTCGCGCGTCCTCTTCAGGAAGTCGGCATCGGGAGCGCACGGCTGCTTCGACCCGCGCGGTCGCTCGCTCGCTCTCTGGGGCTCTGCTCGCTTGGACACCTGACGTGAGTCTACAGGCAATTGCCTCCTTGACCGAACCGCCCGCGCCAGGCGTCAATGGCCAGGCGCGAAACGGATCCGCGGCCCCGAGCCGACCTTTTCGCGAGACCCCATCCTCAGATGACCCCGGAGCACCCTACGCGATGTCGACCAATGACAAGCCTCTCATCCTGGTAGCCGACGACGAGCCCAGCACTCTCGCTCTCGTCTCCAACCACCTACGCGGTAGAGGCTACCGAGTCATCGAAGCGACCGACGGCGACGAAGCGTGGGGCCTGGCTTGTCGCGAGCTTCCCGATCTCGTGGTGTTGGACGTGATGATGCCGGGCATGAGCGGTTGGGAAGTCTGTCGCAAGATCCGCGAAGCCGTTTCGCTCGCTCACACGGGCGTGGTCATGCTGACCGGCATCGGCGACACTCTCAATGAACTCACTTCGCCGCTCTACGGCGCCGACGCTTACCTCGACAAGCCCTTCCAATTCACCAAGCTGCAAGAGCTTGTAGAAGACACGCTCAAGACCCGTAAGGGCGGCAATTTGGGCCGTCCCGAGCATACTGCAGGTCCGGCCACGCGCCTGTGGAAGACGTCGATCAGCGGCGGCGCCAACGAAGAATCCGAAGAGAGCGCTCCGCGTTCGCGCAAGACGAAGAAGGCCGAGAACAAAGCGGCCAAGCCGGCTCCGGAGAAGCCCGCAAGTCCCGTCAAGAAGAAGGCGAGCCCCAGCGAGAAGCTCACTCTGGTTGGTGCCAAGAACAAGGCACTCGAGATCGTGAAGCAGATCTTGCCGGCCAAGCCACCCGTCAAGGCCAAGGCGAAGGCCGAGCTAGAGCCGGCCGCTCCTTCGAAGAAAGCTCCCGCAAAGAAGGCGCCGGCAAAGAAGCCCGTGCTCAAGAAGCCAGCCAACAAGGCGCCGGCAAAGAAGCCTGTGCTTAAGAAGCCTGTGCTCAAGAAAGCAGCCAAGAAGCCGCCGGCAAAGAAGCCTGTGCTCAAGAAAGCAGCCAAGAAGCCGCCGGCAAAGAAGCCTGTGCTCAAGAAGCCAGCCAAGAAGCCGCCGGCAAAGAAGCCTGTGCTCAAGAAGCCAGCCAAGAAGCCGCCGGCCCAAAAGTCCGTCGTCACAAAACCTCCTACAAAGAAGGCGCCCGCCAAGAAAGCGCCGACCACGAGGCCCGCTGCCAAAAAGGCTGCCAGAAAGTCGTCGAAGAAGCGCTGAGTTTGACGTCGCCCTCAGAGGGTGACGTCCTCATCGAACCATGCTTCGTCGGGCCCCGGGAGACCGGGGCCGGCAACCGGCGCTCCACTCCGACTCAAAGTCTTTGCCATGGCCAGAACTTCGTCCCACGACGACGTGCGCCGGGCGGCCGGCAACGCGGCCAAGAGTCGCTTGCCGTAGGGCTTGCTCAGGACGCGCTCGTCCAGCAACGCCACGATGCCGCGATCATCGTGGCGCCGGATCAGCCGCCCGAAGCCTTGCTTGAGGGTGATGGCTGCGCTCGGCAGCGCCAGGTGAGCGAAAGCACTCAAGCCCTTTTCTTCCAAGGACAGGCCGCGCGCCTGGATGACCGGATCGGTCGGCACGGCAAACGGCAACTTCTCGAGCACGACCAGACGAAGCGACGCGCCGGGAATGTCGACGCCTTCCCAAAAGCTCGACGTCGCCACGAGCACCGCGCGCGAGTTCGCGCGAAATGCCGACACGAGCGCGTCCTTGGGTCGTTGGCCTTGCATCCACACCGGCCAATCGCGCAGGTCCCGCGACAGCTGCTCGTAGAGCTTCTTCATCGACGAGAGCGAGGTGGTGAGTACGAAGGCGCCACCATCGGTGGCGCGCACGAGCTCCGCGATGCGCGCGCCGGCAGCCGGTAGGAACTCAGCCTGAGCGACGGCGGGTAGGTCGTCGGGGAGGTAGAGCAGACACTGCTCTTCGTAGTCGAACGGCGAGGGCACCGACAGTTCGCGCGGCGCGGGGTCGTCCGGCACGCCAAGGCGCGATTTGACGTACGCAAATCCACTGGGACCACTGCGCGCGCTGGTCGAGAGCGTCGCGCTCAACAGGCCGACCGCCGGCACGCTCTCGAACAGCCGCGTGCGCAACGTCGTCGACAAATCGACCGGAGTGCTGCTCAGGGTCACGTTGCCTTGGCTCGCGTCCATCCAGGTGACGCGACCCTCCGCGCCGTCGACAATCGACTTGAGTCCTTCCGCTGCGCCTTCGGTGCGCCGCGCGGATTGTTCGAGCAGCTCGCGCACCGTGACGTCTTCGATGAAGTCGGCGCGACTCCTCAGCGCGATACCCAGGTCGTCCAGGCAGCGATCGAGTTCGATGTAAGCCAAGCGTCGTTTGGAGGTCCAAGCGCTGGGCCCGAGAGCCGCGCGTCCCCCGCGCTCGAGCGCGCCTGCGTCATCGGCCAAAGTGCCGAAGAACTTCTCGACTGCGGCGGCAAGCGCCGCGACGACCGGTGCGCCGGCCGTCGTGTCGAGCGGACCACCGAGCGACGCCGCCCGACCGAGGATCCGTGCCGCTTCTTTCTGAATGCGTTCGAGCTGTGCACGCGTCAGGCGCACGCCGAAGAACAATGCAGCCGTGTCCTCGATCTGGTGGGCTTCATCGAAGAGCACTGCGTCGTAGTCCGGTAGGACGCGACCTGGGTGCGGCCCGCGCAGAGCCAAATCGGCGAAGAACAGATGATGATTGACGATGACGATTTGTGCCGCCTCGGCTTGCCTTCGCATTTCGGTCACGAAGCAATCGGAGAACTCGGGGCAGTTCGTGCCGACACGCGTGTCACTCGAAGACGCAATTTCGAGCCGGACTCGAGCTCGCTCGTCGAGTGTCGTCAGCTCCGAAAGCGCGCCGGTGTGCGTTCGCTTGGTCCAGCTGCGCACCAACTGGAGGTCGCGCGCGTACTCGGGGCGCATCGCCTCCTCGCTCAGAACGAACTCCTTGTAGCGTCGTCGGCACAGGTAGTTCGACAAGCCCTTCATGACCGCGTACTCGACGCGCATGCCCAAAACGTCGAGAACCAGCGGCAAGTCGCGCTGGGCGATCTGATCTTGGAGGTTCTTCGTGGCGGTCGAGATCACGACTTTGCGACCGGAGAGCAGCGCCGGCACCAGGTAGGCAAAAGTCTTTCCGATGCCTGTCCCGGCTTCGCACAACAGGGTACCGTCCCCGGCGAGCAAGTCCTCGACCGCGCGCGCGACCTCGAGCTGACCGCCCCTCGCTTCGTAGCCGGGTATGCGCGCTGCGAACGGTCCGCGCGGTCCGAGGAGCTGCGCGGCAGTCTGTCGATCGACGGTCACCGCTCTTACGAGACCGGCGGGTTCGTGGGCGGCTTGGGCTGCGGCCCGGGTGGGCGCGAGCCAGGCACCTCGGCGCCTTCGACGTCGAGGAACTGCAGGCCAGCAATCTGGCCGTCGCTCTCGTCGCGCACCCAGATGACGCGGGCGAGTCGAGCCGGCTGACCGCCGACCACGACCTGATAGTCCGAGCCGATGATCACGGGCTGCTCGAGCACGACGCGGAGCCCGCCGCGACTCACGTTCAGAGTCCAAGCTTCCGTTTCGAAGCCATCGATTTGGATCACGACGCGCTCGCCTGCTTCCCGCCGCGCTCCCCCCAGACTCCTCCGCTGTGACACGAGGGCGAGTCTACACCATGCGCGAGCTGGTCGGGGAAGGTCCATTGCTTGACGCTCCGAAGCCGCTCTGCGACGGTGGAAGTGAAAATGGCGGACCCCGACCTCCTCGAGCTCAAGCGTCGCCTTCGCGCGGAGGGGTTCGAGATCTACCGCACCCAAGACGACCACATCTCGTTGGCGGAGCGGGTCCGTGACAATCTGATTCTCGACAGCGGGGTCGCTGTCGCCCTCGACCGTGAGGCGCGCGACACCGGCCTGGCGGTCTCGCTGGACGACCCCGCGCAATCGTTGAGCATTCGGGTGACGCTCAAGGCACAGGCCTCGCACTTCCCGGGTGCACCCGCCGAGTTCGTAGCCGTGCGCGCCGGCGCGCTGGCCGAATCCTTTCTCGGCCGCGGCTATGACGAGGAGACGAGCCGCACCTCGGGCCTGCCCGACCCGGGCGACCCTACGCGCATCCTCGACACCTCCCACGAGGTCGTCGTGCGCATCACCGTCGCTGGGCTTCCGGCCCTGGTCACCGAGCTGCGCGCAGCCTTTTCGAGCCTCCGTTCGAGCAGCGACGAATAGCCGGTCCCCCCGGCCTCCGGCGACTTTGGGAGGCCCCGGCTGCGTGGTATGGGCGCCGGCGCACCATGCGAGCTTTTCGTGAAAGTGGAATTGGCCAGCTGTTTTTCGGCTTGGTCGTCGTAGCCATCATCCTGGCGTTCGTTCTTTCTGGCAAAGGCGGCCCTGATTTGGGCAGCTTCAAGGAGGACTGCGCAGTCGAGGTGGGAAGCCACTGCATCGAGCCGAAGGAATTCTTCGCAGCGTATGGCCTGATTGCCTCGATCGGCTTGAACGAAAAGGCCGCCAAGCAGATGGGATTGAAAGAGCTGGTGGCACGCGGCTTGGCCGAACGCGAGCTGTTGATCGACGAGGCTACGAAGCTCGGCATCGCGACCAGCCAAGACGCGATGGACGCGGAATTACTCGAAGGCCGCACGCGTGTGTCGTTGCCCGCTCAAGGTGCCGAGCGCTTGGCTGCTAGCCTGGCGCTGTGCGTCGACAACCCGGGCGGGGGTTGCGAACCGGGTACCGTGGGCTTGCGCGCGCTGCCCGTAAAGAAGAACGGCGTCTTCGACATCGAACTCTACAAGCGCATGGTACGCGTTGCCACGGGCCGCAGCCCTAGCTTGTTCAAGGAGATGCAAGCTCGCGAATTCACCGCCGAGCGGATGCGCGCACTCTTGACCAGCTCGGTCCGCGTCTCCGAAGAAGAAGCCTTTTTGAGCTATGCGCGCGCGCGCTCGACCGCCACCGCTCGTTTGGTGACGCTCAAGTCGAGCTGGTTCGAACGCTTCGTCACGCGGCCCCTGGCAGCCGACGTCGACAAGTGGCGCGCGGAGCACACCGATGAACTGAAGCTGGCCGTCGACCAAGCCAAGACGCGCTGGAAGCCCGAGTGCCCGGTGGTCGAAGAAATCCTACTCGAGACTCGCGGTGACGAGACACGAGAAGCGTTGCTCGCCCGAGCGCTTGCGCTCAAGGCGCGCGTCCAAGGCCCGGCATTCGACGAGCAGGCGCGCCGTGAGAGCATGGCCGAATCCGCAGCTCTCGGCGGTCGCGTTGGTTGCCTCGATCAGGGCTACGGCAGTGGTGTCGACGAACTGCTCGCCGGAGCAACCGAGCTGAAGAAGGCTGGCGACGTCTCGGAACCCATCGTGACGGCTCGCGGCGTGACGCTGCTGCGTTTGGTCGCGCGCGTGACGCCCGAGACCGTCGAGCAGCTCGCGCAGGACTATTTGGCCTACAAGCTCACGTCCGTGTCACTGGGCCAAGAGGCGGCCCGCAAGTTTGGCGAAGAGCTGATCACGAAGCTCGGCGCCGGTGGTGACGTCGCGACGCTCACCGACGAAATGACCCTGTCATCCCTGGCCCGAGGCCCGCTTGGCGCCAGAGAAAATCCCGGCAAGGACCACGCCGACAAGCCGCTCAGCGACATCTCGCGTGCCTTCTCGATCGAGCAGAGCCCTGTCCCCGGCGCCGTCGGAGACTCGCCTGCTGCGCTCGTGTTCGCGCTGGACAAGCCCGGCGCGGTCGTCGCCCACCCCGTGCCGCTCCAAGGTGGTTTTGCGGTGCTGCAGCTCAAGGAGAAAGACGTCGCATCGCGCGAGAAATTCGCCGGCGATCGGACGCGCATCATGGCGCAGCTCCGCACGCGCAAGGCCGAAGAAGCGCTCAGCCAACACGTGGCTGCACTGGTCGAAAAGGCCGGCGGCATCCAGTTGAACGAGAAGCACGTCCCGTCCGAAAAGGACAAACCGAGCACGACGCCCAAGACCCCTGGCTAACGCGCCCCGCCCGCTCCACCGGGGCGTGCTACACCTATCCCCCTCATGTTGTCCGCTTTGCACCCCGTGCGCTCGAGCCTTTCGAATGGCTTGACCACGCTCGTCCTGCCGCTGCCCGCGGTGCATCGCTCCGTCATTACGCTCTACATCAAGACGGGTTCACGCTTCGAAACGGCTCGCGAGAGCGGCATCAGTCATTTCGTCGAACACATGTTGTTTCGCGGTACGCCTCGCTTTGCGAGCGCGCACGAGCTGGCGACGGCTTTCGAGGACTGGGGCGGCACGCTTGTCGCCAGTACTTCGGCCGACAGCGGCAACTTGGCCATCGCAGTTCCACCTGAGAACCTCACGCCCGTGATGGAGCTCTTGGCCGAAGTCGTGCAGAGCCCGTTGCTCAGCGGCATCGAACTCGAGCGCGGCATCATTCGCGAAGAGATCCTCGAGGATTTGGGTGAAGACGGCGAACTGGTCGACGGGCAAAGCCTGGTGCGCCGTTTGGCCTTCGGCGACCACGGGCTGGGTCACTTGATTACGGGACCGCTGGACAACATCGAAAGCTTCAGCGAGACGCAGATCCGCGCACACTTCGAACGCACTTACGTCGCGTCGGGCATGGTCTTGGGCGTGGCCGGCCCCGTCGACGGCCCGCGTGTAGTGAGCGATTTGGACCGCGCTTTTGCCGGCGTTCGCCGCGGCGAAGCCCCAACGTGCGCGCCCGCGCCCGAGCAAACCGAGGGCCGCTTCCGCATGGTGCGCTCGAGCGGCAGCAACCAAACGAGCCTGCACGTGGCCTTCCGTTGCCCTGGCGAACGGGATCCTCTCGAGCCCGCGGTCGATATGCTGCTGCGCGTCATCGACGACGGCATGGCCACGCGCCTCTACCACCAGCTCTGCGACACGCGCGGGCTCTGCTACGACGCGGGCGCTTCCTACGAAGCCTACGAAGAAACGGGCTTGGTCGAATTCGGTACCGAGACCGCGCACGAACGTTCCGCCGAAGTCCTGGAGGAGATCTTGCGCATCACGCGCGATCTTGCCGAGCACGGGCCCACGCAACGCGAAGTGGAACGCGCTCAGAAGCGCTGCCGCTGGCAGCACGAGGCAATGCTCGACAATGCGGTCGATTTGGCCGATTTTCTGGCGCTCGGCGAGCTGTCGAACACGGCGAAGACACCAGCCGAACGCCTCGATCAATTGCTGGCGGTGACACGACAGGACATTCACCGCGCAGCCGAGTTTGTGTTTCGTCACGACCGGCAGAGCGTGGTGGCGGTCGGCAGCGCAAAGGCTGGGCAAATTGCCAAGCTCGAGCGCTGCGCGCTGGGTTGACTCAGAAGTGCGTGCCCAATGCGCGCTCGTCGAGACCCGCCAGGCGCACACGCGCGATGACCCGCTCACCGGCCAGTTCGAGCCGGCCGACCAAGTCGCCGCCGCCCGCCGTGACGAAGACTGCGGCGTAACAACGGCTCACGCCGGCACCAAAGGCAAAAATGCGGGCCCTGTCGCCCTCCAAGATCGAAACTCGCGTTTGCCCCAAGTATCCAGCAGGCGCGGCAAGGCGGGTCGCGACCGCCTCGCTTCCCGTTTCGCGTAAGAGCACGAGTGAACTGGTGGCCTGTTTCTCGCACTCTTCGGCACTGACCGAACGGCGAGCCAAGCGATGACGCAGCCACAGCTGACTCTGCGTCGCCGAGTGTTCGAAACCCGACCAGCCGCCACGCGATGGTAAATCGCGCCACCCTGCGCGCTCGGGCAACGGCACGACCAGCGCCTGGGTCGATACGACGACGTCCTGCCAGTCGGCGTCGGGCAGGACCACGCGGGGCTCGTGCCCGTGGGCCGACGGAGCAGCGGCCGGGGATTGCGGCTCGAGCTGCACGGGAGCCCGTGGGCCACAGCCGAGCGCCAACAAGGTCCCGACGCTCCAAACGCACAGCCGCTTCATCGCTTCTTCTTCTAGGCAAAACGGCCGCCTGGCGCGCACCCAAAATGCGGAGCCTACCCCAAAGTCGGCCCCAGTGCGGCTTTTTTCTTGCGGGCGGCCCGGAACTTCATGTTAGATGTCGGGAGCGGGTAGAGACAGTGTCTCCCAATTCATTGGGTGCGTTGCCCCCCGCGGGTCTCCTTGAGATCCAGATTCCGGTCCCACGACCCCTGCGGCTTCCCTCGATCAGAATTCGATCCTTCCGCAGGATCCCCACTGACAGAAATTGCTTGGGGAAGCCGGAGGAACGTAGCCGCCGACGTGAGGCGGAACCGACCTGATCGAATCCTTTTTTGATGCACATGGACGCACAGCCCAATCGCCAGAGTCGCCGTAGGCGACACAAGAAAACCCCCAACGGCAAAGCCGCCGCAGTCGAGCCCGTATTCATCGCCGCCCGCCGTCCCGGCTCTCCGCGACTCGAAAAGCCGACGCGACGCATGAAGGCAGCCTCGGCTCGTCCGCGCGCACGCAGTGACGATTCGATCGTGCCCGAACCGGTCGTGCTCGAAGTTGCTCCGGCCAAGCGCCGCGAAGCGCGCATCGTGCAACGCAAGACCGACGAGATCGACGAAACGGAGAAGAATCGCCGCCGTCTTTTCAGTCAGTTCATGGCCAGTGAGGGCCGAGCGGCCGTAACGCGTGCCGCCGAAACCTACCTGACGGCTGGGTTCGCGCTGCCGCGCGAGCAGGACGCGCAGCTCAAGCTGCTCGAGCACTTCAACGAGAACCGCGCGCGCGAAGCGATCTTGGTGTTGGCCGAGTTGGTCCGTGACGAAACGCCTCGTCAGTTGCCCGTCTTCCGGCAGCGCCTGCGGCGCCTGGAAGATCACGCCGACGAGCCGGAGACGCGCGCGGCTGCCTCCAATTTGCGACGCTCGCTGCCCGCCTGAGAGCGAGGGTCGGTTGGAGACACCGCAGGAACGAAGCTTCGACCTGTTGTGGCGCCACGTGCTCGAGCAGTGGCCGGACGACGCGTCGCACCACGCTTTTTTGCAGGTGTGTCAGAGCGAACGACGCTTGGCCGATGCAGCCGCGAGGTATCGCGGCATGGCTGGCCACCACGCACGCCGCGCCGTCGCCGAGAAGCAGCTGCATAAGATCTTGGTCCTGGCGCTGTCGGAAATGGAGACCCCCCAGCGGACGCCCCCGCCGCGGCGATCGCGCCTGACGGTACTCAGCGCCTTCGCATTCTTCGGCCTCGCCCTGGTCCTCGGCTACCTGGCGTTGTTCTAACGGTTCGCCTCCCGGCCGAGTCGAGCGCGAGCGAATTCCTGTCAGTCTGGAACGATTGCTCATGCGTGGGGCACTCTGCCCCGGGGATTGCGAACGTTGGTCGACTTGGACCGCGTGAAATGGCTCACGGGGCCCGTTGACGCTTGCCCAACCCCCAAGAATCGACGTAATTGGAGGCGCACATACAGGGAACGACATCCCTTCGTGCGTGCGTCCTCGCGGCAGGCAGTGCCGCTTCCCGCCGCGTCCTCGGACGCGCCCCTCAGCAAAGACACTCCTATGCGAATCCAATTCTGGTCTCTCCCCGCTCTCGCTCTCGTTCTCTCGGCTTGCGGCTCGGATGCAACGCCCCCCGCGGAAGCACCCCCCAGCTCCAGCGAGCCCCCCGCTTCGAGTTCGGAAAAGCCGGGCGATGATCCGACCCAGTCGGACATCAACATCGACGACAAGATCAAGAAGGCTTGCGGCCTGAGCGATACCGAGGCGCACTTCGCCTACAACTCGTCGAGCGTTCGCGCGGCCGACCAGGCAGTCATCAAGAAGCTGGCCGATTGCTTCGCCACCGGACCGCTCAAAGGCAAGACCATGGGTCTCGTGGGTCACGCCGATCCGCGCGGCGAGCCCGAGTACAACATGGTGCTCGGCGGCAAGCGCGCGGACAACGTGGCCAAGGCGCTCTCCAAGGCTGGCCTGAGCAACTCGCAGATCTCCACCACCTCGCGTGGCGAGCTGGATGCCACAGGCTCGGACGAAGCGTCCTGGTCCAAGGATCGCAGCGTCGACGTCCACTTGGTCGAGTGATCGAAGGGCTGACGGGCCCGCCTCTCGCTTGGCGACGAGGCGGGTTCCGCTCCCGCGCCCCCTGAGCGTCCGCAAGGCGCCCTTTCTTTATTTTGTAGCTCCTCCGGCCCGAGATCATGCCTCCGACAACGCCCGCCACGCAGCCGCAAGCCCTCGATCCCATCCACCTCATGCTCGATGCTTCGGGCGTCGTCTTGGTGGTGCTGCTGCTGCTCATCGCAGCCTCGACGCTGGTTTGGATCATCTGGGTCGCCAAGTGGCTCCAACTCGGACGCCTGGCTGGGGCCCATCGGCGATTCGAACGCGAAGCTTCGCGCGTCAGCCACGGTCTCGATCTGTTGTCGCTGGCCGAAAGTCACAAGGCAGCTCCCGGCGCCCAAGTGGTGCGCGCACTCGGCATGCGCCTCAGCGACGAATCACTGACTCCCGATCTGCTCAGCGCACTGTCCAAGCGCGCCGTTGCCGCAGAAGAGCAGCGCGCAAGCGCCTTGATGCCGACGCTGGCGAGCATCGCGGCCGCATCGCCCTTCATCGGCCTGTTCGGCACCGTTTGGGGCATCATGGACGCCTTCTTGCGCATCGGCGTCGAGAAGAGCGCGTCCCTTCCCGTCGTGGCACCGGCCATCGGCGAAGCCTTGATCGCCACCGCATTCGGCTTGGTCGCCGCCATTCCGGCCACCATTGCTTACAACTACGTCGACAAGCGCATCGGCGACTTGGTCGACGAACTCCACGCCTCCTCGGACGTGTGGGTCGCTCAGCTCTACGCCGACGAGATGCTGGCTCGCGCACGCCGCGGCCTGCGCGGTCCGGGGGGCTGAGCCATGGGAGCCAAGCTCGGAGCACGCAGAGGCAGGCGAGGCGGCGGGATACGCGACATCAACGTGACGCCGTTGGTCGACGTCATGCTCGTGCTGCTCGTCGTGTTCATGGTCACTGCTCCGCTGCTGACGGCGGGTCTGCGCATCGACCTGCCCGAGGTTCAGGCGGCCGAAACGCCGGTCAAGGACGCTCGCCTGCTCGTCACCGTCACGAAAGAAGGCAAGGTCCTCTTGGGCGAAGTCGACATCACGGGCAAAGTCCCCGAGGCACTGCGCAATAGCGCGCGCGTGCAGAACGAGGGCGAACTCTACATCCGCGCAGACAAGGACGCGCGCTATGGCGTCGTGGCCGAAGTGGTTGCCGCTTCGCGCAGCAACGGCGTCTCGTCCTTGAACCTTTTGGTTCAGCCCGAACTCGAGCCCGTCGAAGAAGAAGAAACCGAAAAGCCGAGTGGTGCGTCGAAACCGACAGCGCCCGCCGCCATCCCCTGATCGCCCCGCATGTCCACGGCCACTGCCACCCTCGCCTTTTCCCGACGTGAAGTCGGCATCGCTTGCGCGTTGGCGTTGGGAATGCAGGTCGCGTTCTTCGCAATGTTGATCTGGGCCGGCCGGGGCGACGCGCAGATCAAAGCCAAAGAGCCACCCAAGCCCGAGTACATACCCATCGCCGTGCAACCGGTGCTGGACGATTTGCCGCTACTCAAGCTGGGCTCCAAGAAGGACAAGCTCAAGCCGAGGCTGCCGGACATCTGGAAGAAGCAGGCCCCGGTCAAGCGCTACGAAGAGCGCAGCGCGCCTTCGGCCGACGCCAAGGACTCGACCGAGAAGCTGCCCACCTCGGAGCTGGCCGACAAAGATCACGAAGCGCCGCCAGAAGACGCCGAGATTGCCAAAGAGGTCGACACACAGATCGACGCCGAGAAGACCGATCAGCCGGAGCTGCAAGAGGAAGGCGCGGCCGATGGTGTCAAAGAAGGCACCGAGACCGATCCGCTCAAGGCCCGCGCGGTCAGTCAGTATCTCATCAAGATCTTGGGTTGGTTCAACGCGCGCTTCAAGCCGCCGGTCGACGCCATTCCTTGCGAAGAACTCAAGAAGCTGAAGGTCGGTGTGAGCGTTCAGGTGGGCGGTGATCGCTCGATCAGCGGCTTTTCGGTGCGCGGCTCGAGCGGCAACCCGGTGTTCGACGCCAAGGTCCAATCGACTATGCAGAACCTGGTCGGGCAAGAACTGCCGCCGCCACCGCCGCTTTACCCGGACATTCTGGGCTCGACGGTGAGTCCGGTGCTCTCGGGCCAGGGCGCCTGCAAGTAAGCGTCATCGCACGAGTTTCGTGGGTGCGCGCGCGACGCGACGGACACGGCGCACGGCGATTCCTCGCGCGCTGCAGCGCGGGCTTGGCACTACGTGCAGAATTGTCCCTTTTCTCGAGGCTCGGGGCGACGGTATGAGTTCGCCCATGAAGAGCTCGCGAAACCTCGTCCTCACTGCCCTCGTCAGCCTCGTCGCGCTCTCTGGCGGCCTGCGTTCGGCCACGGCTCAAGCGCCGGCCGCGAGTGGTCAGAAGCCCAAGGACGAGAGCGTTCTGGGTGAGTTCATCGTCACGGGCGTGACCGAAGAACACATCCCCAAAATCGCCATCCTACCTTCGCTGTCGCCCGACTACGAAGACGTGATCGTGCGCAGCGTCATCCGCCGCGATCTGGAGATCAGCGGCATGTTCAAGCTGATCTCCGACCAGGACGCGCCCACCGGCGCCTATGGCTTCAACGATCCGGTCAACGTGAAGGCTTGGCAGGCGAAAGGCGCGGAAGCCATCGTGAAGGTGGCCGCGCGCAAGGCTCCCGGCGATCAGATCGAAGTCATCGGCATCGCCTACTTCCCGAGCGCAGGTCCCGAGCCCGTCTACGAGACCAAGCTGACCGTGTCCAAGGACCTGGCGCGCCAGACCGCGCACCGCATCACCGACGATCTGCTCGGCGCTCTCACCGGTCGCCCAGGTGGCTTCTCGAGTCGTTTCACATTCTCGGGTGCATGGGGTCGCAACCGCCGCATCTTCACCGTCGACGCCGATGGCTACGGACTCTCGGCGCGCAGCGACATCAAGGCCACGTCCATTGCTCCTGCATTCGGCCCCCAGGGGGACTTGTTCTACGTGCAGAGCAAGACTTGGTCGCCTTTCCAGCTGTTTCGGCTCAAGAGCGGCGAGGCGGACGGCGCGCGTTTCGAGATTCCCTACAAGCGCTCGCTCTACGGCGTGGCCTTCAACAAGGGCCGCACGCGCATGGCGCTGGCGGTCTCCGAGCCCGAGGGCAGCGCCATTTACGTCGGCGATCCCGACGGCAAGAACATGAAGCGCGCCTCCGTCACCGAGGTCGCCATTCATCCCGTCTTCAGCCCCAGCGGCAAATTGGCCTGGATCGGTGGCTCCGCCGAGCAGGGTGGTCAGCGCGTCTACCTGGAGGGCAAAGCGATCTCTCCGTCGGGCTTCTCGGCCTACGCGCCGACGTTCTGCGACACCGAGGACGGCATCATGCTCGTCTACGCAGTGACGGTCGGTCAGAAACAAGACTTGGTCATGAGCAACGAGAAGGGCCAGGGCATGTCGCGCCTCACCCAGAACCAGGGCACGAACGCGTACCCCGCGTGCAGCCCCGATGGCCGCCTGCTCGCCTTCTTCTCGGATCGAAAAGGGGAGAGCGGTCTGTACGTGATGTCGCTCAAGCGTTGGACGACCACCAAGGTGCTGGGCACCGTCGGCGAGACGCTACGCTGGGATCCGATCCCGGAGGCGCCGCGCACCGTCGTAACCAAGCCGGCTTCGGCCACGACCGCAGCGGCCACGCCTTCACCCGTAGCGGCAGTGCCAGCGGCCCCGGCCACGCCGACCCCGACTCCGGCCAAGCCAGCCTCCAACCCGGCCCCGGCCACGCCGGTCACGCCTGCCTCGAACCCATCCACGCCGGTCACGCCTGCGACAACGCCGGTCGTGCCCGCCAAAAAGTGGGCGCTTTAGGTCCCAGCGTGGGACCCGCCGCGCACCAGCTTGCCAATGGCGTGCGTCTCTCGGGCTCCCAGGAGCCCGAACTGCACGCCGTAGCCGCCCGCCTTCACCCAACGCACGAACGCAGGCAGCTCGACCGCGCCGAGCACCGGCAGCTCGAGCGCCACCGTGACTTCGAGGCCAATGCCGGGAACCGACGTCGCGCTGAAGAACATGCCACCGACGCTGATGTCTTCGGACGTGGCGTGCCACGTTTCGCCGTCGGTCGAAGACACGACTGCGGGCACTCGCAGAACGGCTCGGTGGTGTTGTCGCTTTTCTCGCACTAATACTCCTCGAAGAGACGACTGTAGTTTTTCCGCCTGGTGAGCGGGCGTATCGTGGCGCCGACGCCTCACCTGTCAAGGTGACATCGCGCGACCATGAAAGCACCTGAAGCGTCCAAAGATTCGACGGCGAGCGACACCCCTCTTCCAGCTCGCTGGCGTGCTGCATTGCAGTTTCGAAATGCTCCGATCCTCTTGCTGGTGAGCCTGGCTGCCCTTGGCACCTTCGTAGTCACCCCGCGCCCCACACGCACGCGTATCGTCCCGCTACCACTCGTCGACGCGAGCGACCTTCGCGCGCGCGAGGCAGAAGAGAAACGGCGCGCGGAAGAGGTCGATAAGGGCACGCTGCCGATCCGCACGCGCATCGTCGGCGAAGAGTTTCGACGCTTGGGCGCCAGCTTGGCCGCTGGTCTGCCTCGTTTCGAGGCTCAAACGCGCGAACTGCGCGCCGACGTGCAGCGGCTGCGCGCCCAGGGTCACACCGGCGAGCTGTTGTCGCTGCGCGCGCTGCAGGCCGAACTCTTCGTGCGCGCGGCCAGGCGCTGGGACGAAACGGGGCAAGCCGACTCGGAGTTGCGCGAACTGGGTGGCGACTTCGATCGTACGGCGGCTTCTGCATTCCTCGACTCGGCTGGGCGCCTCGAGGTCACGGACGATCAACTGCGGCTCATTTTTCGGATCCGTTGGGGTCGCTTGCTGGGGGTCCACCGCCAGCGTGACTACGGCCCGAGCTTGGAAGAATTTCGACGCTTCTATTCGCTGCAGATCCAAAGACCAGAAGGTGGAGCGGCGCTCAACGAGGCGATGCGCGCCCGTGTTCAACTCGAGGCCGTCCAAGCTCTGGCAGCTCTCGATCCCGACTACCCCGGAGATCTGGCGCGGGGCATCGTGCTTTTGAATGCAGGCGAACCCGACGCCGCCGTCGAGAGCCTGAGACGCTATCGCAGCGCTCACCCCGACGGGGCTTGGTCTACCATCGCGCGCAACACGCTTCTTGCTGCTGCGACGCAGACGACACCGTGGTGAACGTGCTCTCGCCTCGCGATGCCGACGAGTCCGGCGCGCCGGGGATCGACGAACTCGCTCGCGCCTGGACGAACCGCCACGGCCTCGTGCACCTCACGGGCGTTCAAGGTGCCGCCAGCGCCTTGGTCGTCGCCTCCTTGCATGTGCTCGGCTCGCTCGTCGTCGCCCTCAGCGCTTCGAGCGAGACGGCCTCGGCTCTGCTCGACGATCTGCGCGCGCTGCGACCCGACCTTCGAGCCGCATTTTTGCCGTCACCCGAGAGCTCGCCCTACGACGGCGTGCGCCCCGATCGACGGGTGGCACTCGAGCGCGTGGCCACGCTCAGCACACTGGATCGAGGCCAGCTCGACGTGCTGGTCGTGACCGCTGCGGGCTGGTTGCGCAAGGTCGTGCCCCAAGCCCTGCTCGCCGAAGTCGCCGTGCGTCTCGACCTGGGTCAGGTGGTCGATCTCCGAGCCCTCGCGGTCAAGCTCGATGCTGGCGGGTACCAGCGGGCGAGCGTCGTCGAAGACCCCGGCGCCTTCGCCATGCGCGGCTCGCTGATCGACCTGTGGCCGCCAGGCGAAAGCGACCCGCTGCGTATCGAGCTCGACTTCGACAAGATTGCGTCGATTCGCACGTTCGACCCCGAGACCCAACGCACCAGCGATGCGGCGGAGCGCAGTACAATCGCGGTCATTCCGGCGCGAGAAGCCATCGTCACGCCCACGTCCAGCAGTCGAGCCCGACGCTTGGTGCAAGAACTTTGCGACGCCGTGAGCTACCCGTCGACGAAAGCTCGCGCCTTGATCGACGACGTGCAGAGCGGTCACCTGTTCTTGGGCGGCGAAGGTTTCTTACCCGCGTACGCCGAGCTCGAGCCGTTGGCTCTCCGAATACCGAGCGACGCGCGCTTGCTCCTGGATGAGCCTGCGAAAATCCTCAGCGCCCTTGGCGAAGAGCGGCGTCGCCTGAGCGACGCCTTCGAGACGCGAAAAGGTGAACCCGTTTTTCCGCTCGAGGCTCACGTGGTCGGCGACGACGAGCTGCTCGAGTCGTTGACGAACGAACGACGCTTGGTCGTGGCTTGCCACGGAGCGCGCATCTACGGCGCGACGACGGAAGCCTGGAGCGCGCTGGAAAGTCCGCCGCTGGGCGCCTGGGACCTCGGGACGCAAGACCAGTCGGAGCTGGCGCGTCGCTTGGACGCCGCCCGGAAGAGCGCGGGCAAAAGCGCTGGACTCGATCCGCTGATCGCGCAACTCGAAGTCTGGCGCGAGGAGTCGCTGGGGCTCGTGCTGTGCGCGCGAGTCAAGGCCCAAGCCGAACGCTTGGCCACCTTGCTCGAGCACCGGGGCCTGCGAGTGGAACGCACGGCCAGGCGTTTGCTCGACGTTCCGCGCGGCACCATTGCCGTCTTGGCTTCGCCGCTGGGGCGCGGCGCCATCTTGCCGTCGTTCGGTTTGGTGCTGCTGACGGAAGAGGAAATCTTCGGTAGGCGGCGGCACAAACCGGAGCGGCGCGCCGCCCAGTCTTTCAAGGATGCCCTCGATGATCTGCGCTCACTCACACCGGGCGACCTCGTGGTCCACGTCGAGCACGGTGTCGGGCGCTACCTGGGACTCGAGCACAAGCAGCTTGCGGACGGTGCTGTCGATCTACTGGTCGTCGAGTACCAGGGTGGCGACAAGCTGTTTTTGCCAGTCTATCGGCTCAATCAGATCCAAAAGCTGACGGCCGGCGAGAGTGCACCCCGGGTCGATCGACTCGGCGGGCAAACCTTCGCCAAGACCAAGAGTCGCGTCCGCCAGAAGGTGCGAGAGATGGCCGACCAACTCTTGGCCCTCTACGCCGAACGCGCCCAGGTTCGCCGCCCCCCGCTCGAGCCACCGGGCGATGAATACGCCGCATTCGAAGCCGCCTTCCCCTACGAAGAAACGACCGACCAAGCAGCGGCCATCTCGGACGTCATCGCCGATCTGCAGAAAGAAACGGTCATGGACCGCTTGGTCTGCGGCGATGTCGGCTTCGGCAAAACCGAAGTTGCGCTCCGTGCCGCCTATCTGGCGGTGCTCGCCGGGCGCCAAGTCGCGCTGCTCTGTCCGACCACTATCTTGGCAGAACAACACTTCCGCACATTCCAGAGTCGCCTCGCGCAAACCGGCGCGAGCGTGCACGTCTTGAGTCGTTTTCAGAGTAAAAAGGCGCAGACGGCCAGTTTGGCCGGACTCAAGCAAGGCAGCGTCGACGTCGTCATCGGTACGCATCGGCTGCTGTCGCGAGACGTGCATTTCAAGAATCTGGGTCTGCTCGTCGTCGACGAGGAGCAGCGCTTCGGCGTGACGCACAAGGAGCGCATCAAAGAAATGCGCAAGCATGTCGACGTGCTGACACTGAGTGCGACCCCCATCCCGCGCACCTTGAGCCTGGCCATCGGCGGCCTCCGCGATATGTCGGTCATCAACACGCCGCCTGCCGATCGGCGCGCCATTCGGACCTTCACGTCGCAGTTCGACGAGAAGTTGATCGCACAAATCGTGGGGCGTGAACTCGCTCGCGGCGGCCAGGTTTACTACGTGCACAACCGCATCGAGGGCATCTACGAACGCGCGGCTCTGTTGCAACGGATCTTGCCCGGCGCGCGCGTGGCCGTCGGACACGGCCAAATGACCGAAAGCGCGCTCGAAAAGACGATGTTCGGCTTCGTGAACGGCGACTACGATGTCCTCGTCGCGACCTCGATCATCGAGAGCGGTCTCGATATACCGCGCGCCAACACGATGGTGATCGATCGCGCCGATTTGTTCGGGCTGTCGCAGCTCTACCAGATCCGCGGCCGCGTGGGCCGCAGCTCCGAACGTGCCTACTGCTACCTACTCGTACCACCGCCCAGCAAGCTGAGCCGCGAAGCGCAGGACCGCATCGAAGCCCTCGAGCGCTATACCGAGCTGGGCGCCGGATTCCACATCGCCACCATCGACATGGAGCTGCGCGGCACGGGCGAGCTGCTCGGCGCGGACCAGAGCGGCTTCGCCGCGTCGATTGGCTTCGACCTATTCAGCCAGATGCTCGAACAAGCGACGGCCGAATTGAGCGGGCAGGTCTACGTGGCCGACATCGAGCCCGATCTGTCAATCGACGTCGAGGCGCTCTTGCCCGAGAGCTACATCGAAGACATCGGCGTCCGCCTGAGCCTCTACAAGAAGTTCTCGTCGGCGACCGACGAAAGCGACGTGCGCCGACTCAGCGAGGAAATGGCCGACCGCTTCGGCGACCCACCACTCTCGGCACTTGCGCTCGTCGACATGATGCGCCTCAAGACGGAGCTGCGAGCGGCCCGAGCGCTCGGCTGCACGGCCACGGCCAAGACGGTCACGCTCCACCTGTCGAGCGACACGCCGCTCAGTCCCGAGAGGCTCGTGCCCTTCATCGCCGCGGCCCGGGGCCGCTACTCGCTGTCACCCGACGGCCGGCTCACGCGCCGCTCGCTCGCCGAAGCGCCGCTCGAGAACGGGCTGCGTCACGCCGACCGCATGTTGAACGAGCTGTCGCTGCTGCTCGACTGACCGCGCGCAGACGACCACCGGGCGGACGTTCTCGTCCGCCTTCAGCCCGCCCTCTGTTCGGCTTCGAGCGCGAGGCGCACGGCTTCATGCTCGCTTTGCAATGCCTCGAACACGTCCGAGCGATCGTCGGGATTGGGCTCCAACTTGGCGCACAAAGCGCCCATGCCGCGCGCCCCGATCGCCAAACAACCACCCTTGAGCTTGTGGGCCACTTGCTTCACGTCGTCCGAGTGCCCCACCAAGACCGCCTGCTCCAGCGCGCTGAGCTGCTCGGGCACCGTCCGCAAGAACAGTCCGATCACGACCTTGGAGCGCTTCACACCGGGATCGAGCGCTGGGCCGGTGTCGACACGCGTGCGAACTTCGCGGTGAGCTGGAACGAGCGCCGGGTGTCGTTCTCCGAGCGGCGAACGCTCACTGGGTTCGAGCGGCGGCTCGCCCATTTCGATTTCGTTTTGCTCGGGGATCGGCGCCGCTCCTGTGGCGCGCGTCGGCAGAAATCGCGCCATCACGCGCGCGAGTCGGGTGATGGTGACCGGCTTGGACACATAGTCGGTCATACCCGCGGCCAAAGCCTTCTCGCGTTCGCCGACGACGGCGTGTGCGGTGACGGCCACGACCGGGATGTTGGCGCGCTCGTCACGGCGTTGGCGGATGCGCCGGGTGGCTTCGTAGCCATCCAAATCGGGCATCTGGCAGTCCATCAAGATGAGCGGATAGCTGCGCGTTTCGATCATCTCGACGGCCAACTTGCCGTTTTCGACGATGTCGCAATCGATCTCGAGGTCGGCCAAAATCTCGCGAATCACCTCGCGATTGATGGCGTTGTCTTCGGCCACCAGAACTCTCGGACGCCCGACGAACTCGAAAGCTCCGGTCAAGATGTCGCTTTCGGAGTTCGAGCCGCGACCCGCCCAACCCAAGAGCACGCGACGGAGGTCGTCCTGCAGCACAGGCTTGGAAATGCCGTCGTCGAAGGCGTCGTCGATCTGACCGGAGTCGGACAGCGAAGTGACGAGCACGAGACGTGGCGCTCGCTCGCCCTCGTTTTCGCGAATGCGCCGCGCCAGCTCTGGCCCGCTCATGCCAGGCATCTTGTGGTCGACCAGCGCAAGACCGAACGTCTTGCCCTCGGCCGCCGCCAAACCGAGCACCTCGAGGGCTTCGGCGGCCGAACGCGCACTTTCGGTGCGCACGCCCCAGGCCTCGAGCATCTCCTCGAGCACCGTGCGATTCGTCTCGTTGTCGTCGACGATCAGAGTGCGCGGCATGTGTTCCTCGGGCGGGCGCGAGCCGACCCCCGCCAGGACTTGGACGCGTACGGTGAAAGTAAACAAGCTGCCCTCTCCGACGGCGCTCTCCAGCGTCAGCGTGCCGCCCATCAGCTCTGTCAAATGCCTACTGATTGACAGGCCCAAGCCCGTGCCACCTCGCGAACGCGTGAGCGAGCCATCCACCTGGCTGAACAGATCGAATACGCGATCGTGGTCTTCGGCCGCGATGCCGATGCCGGTGTCCTTGATGCTGAAGCCGATGAGGGCGGAGGAGCCGTCATCGCTTGCTTGCTCCTGCCAGACGCGCAGCACGACTCCACCTTGATTGGTGAATTTTACTGCGTTGGCCATGATGTTGTTGAGCACTTGGCGCAAGCGGTCGTGGTCGACCAGCACCTCGCGAGGCACTTCGGGCCCGATGGCGCACATCACTTCCAGGCCTTTCGCCTGAGCCTGCGGCGCGAGCAGCTGAGCCACTTCCTCGGCCAAACGTCGCACGTCGGTTTCCACGGGCCGCACGCTGAGCTTGCCGGCTTCGATTTTCGAGAAATCGAGGATGTCGTTGATGATCGTGAGCAGCGCAGATGCGCTGGTCGTGATCGTGCGCGCGTACCGGCGCTGCTTCTTGCTGAGATCACTCTTGCCCAGCAGCTCGGCCATGCCAATCACGCCGTTCATGGGCGTGCGGATCTCGTGGCTCATGTTGGCCAAGAATTCGCTCTTGAGCCGCACGGATTCGAGAGCCTCGATTGTTCGCTTCTCCAAATCCTCGAAGGCGCGATGCGTCACGCGCACCAGTGGTCCGATGTAGAAGGAGACGAAGAACAACGAGACCAGAAAGGCCACAAGGCAGCCGAAAGCTGCCGATTTGAGGATGTCGGCACGAAGTTCGACGCCGGCCTCGAGCCGCCGCTTGGAAATACCGAGCGCGACGCGGCCGACCTCGGTGCCTTCGATCTCCACCGGCTGCCATGCCGTGAAGTCCCGAGTCGACTCGCGCACAATGCCCGGAGCGCCGTTGAACCAGCCTTCGGCGAGGGTGGGGGTATCCGGATGGACCAGCAGAACCACGCCATCGGCAGCCACGACGACCAACGCCGAAACGTCCTCGTCCCCGAGATACGTTTGCACAGCTTCTCTCACCTTGTCGCCTTCGCCCAGAGCCACGGCGAACTCGGTGGTGCGGCTCAACTCGGCTGCGCCGCGCTCGGCCTTCCAGCTCAAGTCGTGGGCAATCGACGGCGTCAGTTGGTCGAAGATGCGGCTCACCAAACTGAACGACAAAAGCCCCATGCCGCCGAGCAGCGTCATCACGAACAGCGACAGGGCCACCGTGAGCCGTCCCGTGGACAACACACGCTTTTGCTGGTGCTGATCGAGTGAACCCAAGTGATCGACCGATCCACCCCCCCTGGAAGCGTCGCCTTTGTTGACTCGAATGGGCTGGTCGGGGTGAGGCGCTTGATTCTGCATGGCAAATGTTGTTCGAGCGATTTGAGGGGGGCCCCGAAACTCTTGTATGGAATGTGCCGTCTTGCTTCAACGGCGCGCTGTTTTGATTCTTTGCTCGACCGGGAACCGCATGTCACCTTCGCCAGATATGAACGCAGACCGTCTCGTCGTCTTACTCGTCGACGATGACCCGATCGTGCTTGCCGTGAATCAAGAACGGCTGGAGCAGATGGGCTACACGGCACACGCCCGCGATCAGGTCCTCGGTACGTCCCAATGGATCGTCGAGAATAGGCCCTGGATGGTACTTCTCGACGTCATGATGCCAGCCATGTCGGGCGGCGAGCTCGCCCTGTTTCTGCGCAAGCGCGGAATCGAGACCCACGTCGTTCTGCATTCGAGTAAAGACCTGGCCGAATTGCGCGAGCTGATGCGCGAAACCGGATCCCTGGGAGTCATCCCCAAAGGCCTGGATGACTCCGAGTTTCAACGGCAATTCTCGGCGCTGGCTCGCGCCGCGGGCCGCAAGACGGGCCCAACCCCGTTGCGGGGGAGTTCTCTGGTCCCTGATTCGTAAGCCCCGGACGACCCAGCCGCCCTTAGAAACTGCCAAGAGCGCCCGTCCAAGGAAGGACCGTCGCCGCGTTTTCCTAGCCCTGTCCGGCACGGCAACGGCCTCGATGTTCGTCCTGCCGGCTTGGGGTTCGGATCTGGTCGTGATTGCACACCCATCGGTGAAGGAGACGCCGAATCGCTCCGACTTGGGCGCCATCTTCACTACACGCAAGCAGTCGTGGTCAAGCGGCACGCGCATCGTGCCCTTCAACTTTCCGGCCAAGCACGAGCTGCGCGTACAGTTCGACCAAATCGTACTCGGCATGGATCCGGACGACGTGGCTCGCTACTGGATCGACCGACGCATCCGCGGCGGCAATGCGCCGCCCAAGCAGGTGCCGAACGCTCTGACGATCGTCAAGCTCGTCGAGAAGCTCCAGGGCTCGATTGGCTACGTGCCGCGCTCAGCCGTGAGTTCGGGCATGCGCACCATCAGCGCGCTCTGAGAGCTCGTTCGACCGGCGCAGTGTGCTCCGGAACGAGATTGCGCCGGGAAGCTTTCAGCGGCCGCGCTGCGCGCGCTGGCGCAAGAAATGGTCTGCAATGACGATCGCCACCATGGCCTCGGCCATGGGCGCGAACCGCGGCAACAAGCACGGGTCATGACGGCCTTTGGTGCGAATGGTCGTGGCCTCGCCCTCTCGTGTCACGGTGTCCTGCTCGCGGGGCAAGCTGCTGGTCGGCTTGATGGCGGCACGCATGATGATCGGCAAACCGGACGAGATGCCCCCCAGCATGCCGCCGTGCCGATTGCTGCGCGTGGTGGTGACGAGACGTCCACCGGGCGCGCGCGCCGTGATGAAGGCGTCGTTGTTCTCACTGCCGCGCAACGTGGCCGCACCAAAGCCGACGCCGTACTCGACGCCCAGCACTGCCGGGAGGCTGAACAGCGCCTTGCCCAGATCGGCCTTCAACTTGTCGAAGGCGGGCTCGCCCAAACCCGCGGGGACGTTGCGCGCGACGATCTCGGCGACACCACCGATCGAATCCTGATCTTTGCGGAGCTCACCGATCAGATCCACCATTTGGCGTGCTGCCTCCGCATCCGGACAGCGCACGATGTTGGGCTCACCATTCGGCAACGTCTCGATCTGTTCGAAGCTGACCAGATGGGGATCGACGTCGGCGACGATCGGCCCCACCTGCTTCGTGTAACAGAGCACCTCGCCACCGAACGCCTCAGCCAGGATCTTCTTGGCGACGACACCAGCCGCCACCCGCGCCACGGTCTCGCGCGCACTCGAGCGGCCACCGCCCCGGTAGTCGCGCACGCCGTACTTGGCATCGAAGGTGTAGTCGGCGTGACCCGGACGGTACTTGTCCTTGATGTCGTCGTAGTCGCGACTCTTCTGGTCTTCGTTGCGCACCAAGATGGCGATGCTGGTGCCGGTCGTCTGCCCCTCGAACACCCCAGCCAATATCTCGGGGGTGTCCGACTCGCTGCGCTGGGTGACGATCTTGCTTTGGCCGGGCTTGCGGCGGTCCAAATCGACAGCCAAGTCCTCGACCGAAAGGCGAATGCCTGGAGGGCAGCCGTCGATGATCACCACATTTCCAGGCCCGTGCGACTCGCCGGCGGTGGTGATGCGAAAGACCTGTCCGAAGCTGTTGCCTGCCATGGGTGCGTCGTGACTTACCACCGCCCCCGGGCTCGAGCCAGTTGCCAGCGTCCGTCCGAACGGCTTCGATCGGAAGATGTCGCAAGCGCTGACCCATCTCTCGGACGACGAACGGATGATTCGAGACATGGTCTCGAGTTTCGCCCAGACCCGCATCGCGCCGCTCGTCCGCATGATGGACGAATCGTGCACGATGGACATGGCGCTGGTGCGCGGCTTGTTCGAGTTGGGTGTGATGGGCACCGAGATCCCCGAGCGATACGGCGGCGCAGGTTCGTCGTTCTTCACGGCCATCCTGGCAGTCGAAGCGCTCGCCACCATCGACCCAAGTGTCAGCGTCTTACTCGACGTCCAGAACACTCTGGTCATCAACACGCTGCTGCGCTGGGCGAACGACGAGCAGAAGGCACGCTACTTGCCGCTGCTCGCTAGTTCGTGGGTTGGTTCTTACGCGCTCAGCGAGGCATCCAGCGGCAGTGACGCTTTCGCGCTCAAGACCCGAGCGACCGCCGCCGACGGCGGCTACCTGCTGCACGGCAGCAAACTGTGGATCACGAACGCCGCCGAGAGTTCGCTGTTCATCGTCTTCGCCACGGTGGACCCAGCGTTGGGCCACAAGGGCATCACCGCCTTCTTGGTGGAGCGGGACACCCCCGGTTTCACCGTCGAAGCGAAGGAAAAGAAGCTCGGCATTCGTGCTTCGAGCACCTGTCCCCTGACGCTCGATGGCGTGCAGGTCAGCGCCGCCAACGTGCTGGGTGAGGTCGGCAAGGGCTACAAGGTCGCCATCGAGACGCTGAACGAGGGACGCATCGGCATCGGCGCCCAAATGGTCGGCATCGCGCAAGCGGCGTTCGACCACGCGGTCCGTCACGTGAAAGAGCGGCAACAGTTCGGTCGCGCCATCGCCGACTTTCAGGGCGTTCAGTTCCAACTGGCGGAAATGCGGGCCAAGCTCGAGACCGCGCGCTTGCTCGTCTACAACGCCGCCCGGCTCAAAGACGCCGGCGCGCCGTTTCTGACGGAAGCCGCAATCGCCAAATTGGTCGCGTCGGAAGTGGCCGAAGAGCTGGCCTCGCGCGCGATCGATCTGTTGGGCGGAGTCGGCTTCACGGTCGAGTACCCGGTCGAAAAGCTCTACCGCGACGCCAAAATCGGCAAGATCTACGAAGGGACGAGCAACATGCAGCTGCAGACCATTGCCAAGCAAATCCTGGGTTGAGTCGGGTCAACGCGGAGGCATCGTCATGGCTTTGCTCCGCGTCGGCCACTTGACCGGTTGCAGCCGCACGCGAACCCCCCTTTCTTGCGAAATGCGGATGTCAGCCGCGCCCAGTTCCTCTACCTTCGCCTTCAATTGGGGAGCGTCTGAAGGCTCTTTCACTTCACTCGGGAGGAACTCATGTTCAAGAAGTATCTTATTCCATTGGTCGCTCTGGCTGCAGCTGCGCTGCCTTTTGCTTGTGGCGGTGGCGCAACGAGCGGTCGCCAACAAACCTGCAGTAACTCGGGCGACTGCAAAGACGGTCTGCTCTGCATCGAGCAGACTTGTGTTCAAAACAGCTATCCGGTCACGGCGACCGCGAAGGCTTGCATTCCCGTAACGTGCGAGCAGGACGCTGACTGCTGCGCAGAGTTTACAGCACCCGACTATTGCTTGGAGTACCAAGCGCAATGCGCAACGCAGGGGGCAGGAGGCTTCTTTGGTTCCGACTACTGCGAGCTCGCCCAGCAGCCAAACTGCGTGTGCAAGGACGTTTGCACGAACATGCAGTGCTCGAGACCCGAGACTTGCGCAACCAACTTCGAGTGCCAATCGCTGGGACTCGTTCGCGACATTTGTGATGTCGCGAACGAAAAATGCGTGCAGTGTCTGAACACCGAAGACTGCGCGGACGACGAGAAATGCGAGGCCAATGTCTGCGTTGGCGACTGCAAGATTGATGAAGACTGCCCCCTCTTCAACACTTGCACGGCGGGTGAGTGCATCGAGACTGGCTGTACGAGCAATCGCGAATGCATCCTCTACCGTCAGCGGGCCGATGCCGAGTGCGTCGAGGGAACCGCTAGCGAGAAGCCCAGCTGCAAAGTGCCATGTCAGGAGAATGCCGAGTGCGGTCCGCTGTTTGTTTGCGAAGAAGGCGAGTGCGCCTACTTGGGTTGCGAGACCGACGAGGAATGTCGCACGCAGCTTGGTCTCGACGACAACGACTTCGTTCCGGAAGGTCAGCCTCGTCCTCGAGCAAAGTGCCTCGATCTCAAGGCGCTGACGGAAGTGCCCGCTGGCGAGTAAACGCTGACGCGCGAAAGTTCGCCTAGCTCTCTTGAACGAGGATCCTCGCGGATCCTCGTTTTTTTCGCGCCGGGCGAAGTCCCCTCCCTTGTTTTCAGGCTTTTTGGGCGACGTGGCCGCGGAGTTGAAGCGAACGCGCGCTTTCCCTAGCCTTGGGCCGCTATGTACGAACCAGGCCTGGTGACCCTCGCCAAGATCATCGTCACGCTCGTCGTGCCGATGGGCATCATTCCGCTTTTGTTCCTGTTCTCGCCCGGTGCCGACACCAGCGAGCCCAAGGACGTCTTCGATACCGATTGATCGACCGCGGGATGATCAACGTTGGAAGGCTTCGCGCGACGCGCGGATTTCCCGGCGTTGCCCCCGACGCTCCACCACGATCCGCGCTTGGGAGCCGACGACGCCGCTGAGCAGCGCGCGTGCGTCTGGTAGATCCGCGGGCACCAGGCCGTCGATCTCGAGCACCACATCGCCCGCTTCGAGTTCGGGGCGTGCTCCGTAAGCAGAGCGCGCCACGGCGTAGATCTCGAGCCGGCCGCGCTCGAGCACCAGCGAACACAAGACGCTGCCAAGCTCGTCTGCGGGCGCGAGGTCGATGTCGAGCAGGGCCAAGTTGAGATCGCCCACGCGGTCGCGACCTTCTGCCGGGATGAGCAGGCTGCCGCCGGCGACGGCCGGAAGCACGGCGTAAAGCGCGACCTCACGGCCGCCAAACACGGTGACCAGAAACTCACCCTGCGCGTCGGTTTGCACGGCATCGGCGACTCCGCTGGCTGCTGGCAGGTACACCGACAGCGGCTCGGCCGAAACCCAGGCGTTGGCCACCGGAAAACCTCGGGCATCGACGACGCGACCGCTGAGTTCGACGCCGGGTGCGAGATCGAGATCGGGCAGAACGACGTCGCGACCGCCAAGGCCCGCTCCGATCTGCACTTGGCGCTCTCCGCTGCCATGCTCTTCGTGCGAAGCTCGCAGGCGCGCCGCTCCCGGTGCCACGCCGCGGAGCACGTACTCGCCGATGGCATTGGCCCGCGTTCGGCGTTCGAGTTTGGCCGTCTCCAGCACGATTTCGGCGTCTGATGCGGGCAAGCGTCCGCGCGCCGTCGTCACGCGTCCGGTGACCGTGAGTGCCCGCACCAAGGTGATGCGTTGCTCAGCGGCCAAACGAAGCGGCGACTGCTGGTCGACGAAATTCGGTGCTTTCACTTCGACGAGCACATCCAGGCCACGCACGTCCGGAAACTCGACCGCGCCGCGTTCGTCGGTGAAGCGCGTTTCTTCCAAAGGCTCCCGTGAATTTTTGGAGACGAAGCGGACCTGCGCGAGACCGACTGCGTCGCCGGATTCGTCCACGACCTGGAGCTGACTCGACGCACGCGGGGCAGGCAAAACCAGCTCGATTTCCTCGGCGACAGCGCGCGCGATCAGACGCCTTTCGAGCAACACGCGCAGAGGGCGTTCAGGCCTGGTGACGCGGAGAACGACATCGCGCGGGGCGGCCGAGATTTCGAAGCTGCCATCGGGCCCAGCCTCGATCTAACGACTGAAGTCGCGCCCGGCCGCCGTCACCCGCGCGCCAGACACCGGGAAATCACGATCGTCGACCACACGACCGCGCAGCGGTTCTCCGCTGTGAAGAACGACTTCGACCTCGACCTGACCCCCGGGCGCCAAGCGCACGGCTGCGCTCTTGCCGTCGAGGTAACTGGGGTGCCGTGCCAGGACGACGATCTGACCGGGGGGCACGCCTTCGATCTGGAAGCGCCCGCGGTTGCCGCTGGTAAAGGTCGCGCTCACCAGGGCATCGACGGGACGGTGCGTGAGCGGAATCGGCGGCACCGGGCCGAGCATCACGCCGAGTTCGCCCGCGGGGATCAGGCGACGCTCGGCTTCGAGCGCCCACTGAAAGTGCACGCTCTGCACGTTTTGGGTCGTTTGCCGCACGAACACGGGCATGCCGTGCACGTCGGTGCCGACGACCTGGACCTCCGCGCCTTCGATCGGGAAGCCGCGTTCGTCGATGACGCGACCCCTGACGGTTCCGGCGCGATCGAGAGCGATCAGCAATCTCCCTTCATCGCTCGGCACGACGCGATCGATGAAGTGCGGGGCCGCCGCATGTACCAATCCAGCAAGCTCTGCCACCGGCCCCAAACGCAACATGCCGTGCGCATCGGTCCGACCACGGCGCGCAAACTCACCGAGCCCATCGACGCTCCACGTCACGTGCGCCTCGGCGATGGCCGTCCCTTGATCGCTCACCACCGAAATCTCGAGAAACTTTCCATCCAACAGTTCGAGCGTCACGTCACGCAGGCCGCGCTCGGCCAAGAGCTCGACGCCGAGCAGGCCAACCGAAACGCGCGCCCCTTTTTCTGCGTAAAGCGAGTATTTGCCGGCCGTGAGTCCTTGCACGTCCACGAAGCCCTGGCCGCTCGTCTCGAGGACGCGAGCAGGCCAGAGCGACAGCCCCGACAGGTGCACTTCCGCGCCTGCTGCTGGCTTGCCTCGATCCTTCACGTGGACGCGCAAAGTCATCACGGGGCGCAGGCGCACGAGCAGATCGGCTGTCGTCTCAGCTTCGAACGGCTCGTACCCGGCCGCGAACACCTGGACGCGCACCGTCCCCAGTGGCACGTCGCTCGCCGCCCACCGTCCCAGGCGATCCGTTCGCCCACCCCAGGGCAGTTCCCCCGCTGGTCCGAGCAACACGGTCGCGCCGTCGAGCGGTTCCAGTTGCCCACTGTCCGAGTCGACGCGCACTTCGACCGCCAGCTGGCGACCCGCGGTCGCTTCGACCTCGACCACTTGCTCACCCGGGCCCGCCACGATCTCGACCGCGCGAGCGATGCGCGCGTGGCCGGCGCTTCGGCCGATCAACCAGCCCGAGCCGAGGGGTGACGTCGCCCGCAGCTCGCCGCGCGTATCCGTCGCACCTCGGAATACTTCAGCGTATTGCTCGTTCTCACTTCGATAAAAGGCGAACTCGACCCCGATCCAGGGCGGTGACGCGCCGCCGCTGGTCGAACGAGCGCGGACCAGCAGTGCGCGTAGAGGCTTGGGCACAGACGACGGAGCACTCGCGGGCAGCCACGGCTCGAGGAGCGCCAGGATCAGCAGCACGAGCGCAGCCCCAGCGAGTCGAGCGAGTCGTCGCTCCCAGATCGAGTCCCTCTGCATCGAGGCGTGCAGCATACACCGTCGTGCGTGGCGCGGGGGTTCTGCTAGCGTGTCTGTTGATGCGCTTTGCCTTCCTTCTTTCGTCGGCCCTGGTGGTCTTCGCCTGCTCCGGGCGCGAGCGGCCTCCGGGCTTGAGCGACACCGACGAAGGCGGAGGCGGTTCGAACGGTGACGCGACGGACGGCTTTAGCATCGATGGCGGCGCCAGCGCGTGTATCGGACCACCCACGGTCGACAGCAGTTGTGGGGCGGAGGTCGTTGCGGTCCTCCAACAAAAGCCCAATCTCTATTTCGTGCTCGACGTTTCGGGCAGCATGGAAGAAGAGATCGCGCCCGGTAAAGGCACGAAGTTCAAAGCCGCCAAGGACTCGATCATCTCCGTAGCCAGGGATCTCGGACATCGTGTCAGCTATGGCCTCGGCGTCTTCCCGGGCCCGGATGGTGGTCTCGCCCAAGACGGCTGCGGGGCCGGCAAAGAGGCCTTTGCCACCACCGAAGGCGATGCAATCACCTGCATCAACAAGCCGCCCTCCGGACCAGTGCTTTCGGATTTCACCCGCGCGGTGTCGAGTTTGAGAGCCGAAGGCGGCACTCCGCTCACGGCGTCACTCATCGAACTTGCGCCGACCATCGAGGCGCTCGCAGGGCCAACGGCTGTCATTTTGCTGACCGATGGCGCTCCGAACTGCAACAGCACGACGCTGTGCGATGTGGTCGATTGCGCGCTGAACGTCACCAGTTCGGAAGTGCTCACGGGCACCTGCTCGCCCGGCGACGAGAGCAACAACTGCTGCGATCCGGAAAAGGCGGACGAGTCCGGAGTTCAGGACCCGCTCGGCTTCTGCATAGACGCGGGTCCAAGCGCCAAGGAGGTCGGCGATTTGTTCGAAGCTGGCATCCCGACCTACGTGATCGGTGTACCGGGCGCCGAGTTCTTCCGGGACGTGATGAACCGCTTGGCCACCGCTGGCGGGACGGCTCGTAATGGCGAGATCGCCTTCTACGACGCGTCCGACACCGAAGAGCTGACCGACACGCTGCGCACGATCGGTGCCCAAGTTGCGCAGGCCTGTGAAATCAAACTCAAGACCAGGCCAGCCGATCCCTCGATGTTCAACGTCTATTTCGACGCAGTGCTCATCCCGAAGGACGCGAACGACGGCTGGACGCTGGACGGCGACCAAGTGACTCTGCATGGTGACGCCTGCAAGCAGGTCGAAACTGCGGAAGTGTCCGAGATCCAAATGGTGACCGGCTGCGTCACCGTCGTGAAGTGAAGGACTAGCGGAACAAGCGCGCACAAAAGCTGCCGAGGGACGCTGCCAGCCCGCAGGCGCCGTGGTAGATCGGCCTCGTGATCGACGACCCGGAGATCGACTGGCTGAGAGGACAGATCGACGCCATCGACCATCAGATCTTGGCTCTGGTGAAGCAACGGCTCGACGTCGTCCTGCGCGTCGGCGACAAAAAGCGCGAGAAAGGTCTGGTCGTCTACGATCCGAGCCGCGAAGCGCGTTTGCTGGAAAGCCTCGGTCGCGAAGCCTCTTCTCCGCTCGACGCCGACGCTGTCAAACGCGTCTTCTTGGCGCTCGTGACCGAGTGCCGCCGGCTCGAAAGCAAACACGTCGAGGACTGACACGCCGCCCGAAGCGCGCGGCCACAAGGCCCGCGCCGCAGGCGCAAGAGCGCGTCTCACGCGCGACCATGAGGCTAATGCAGCGTATGCCAGCCGCCGTCGTGCTCGATCTGCGGAACACTACTCGGACGGGTGCTGCCCGGATGCGCGCTACCTGGATACGAGTCGCTCGTTTCGCCGCGTTCGTCCTCGCGACGAGGCGCTGCTACCAGTTCCGGGTCCGAGCCGGAGCGCGAGAAAACTATGTGGACCGCGCCCGCTTGGCCCAGCGTCGTTTGGAGCAGCAGGCGGCGCGCATCCTCGACGGCTTCGTCGCGAGCCCAAACTGCCAGCTTGGCCGCTGCTCGACGCCTGCGCTTGGCGTAGCCCCAAAAGAACAACACGAGTGCTCCAGCCCACAACGTCGAACCACCGAACACGATCGGCCAGAAGGAGTAGCGACGAGCGACGTCGGCGCGCCATTCGCTCTCCAGGCTGGCGACATCGGTCGCATAGGAATCGGCCAAGGCAGCGTCGAACGCCTGACCGTCGGCCACGCGCTCGATCAATGCGCGAAAACGCGGCCCTTCGTCGCCTTTGAGCAGGAAACGAACGATGTCGGAGGCTTGGGCGTAGGCGACGCTGGCTTCCGTTGCGTCTGTTGGAAAGCGAGCCGTGAGATCGCGGAGCGGCAGGAGCGTCTTGGCCAACGTCGCTGTCCACAGCGTCTGCAGTCGTGCAGCACGCGCTTCTCCCGATGCATGAACCGCGAAACCTTCGTTGAACCAGCGTGGCACGTCGTGGTTGCCGAGCGCGTGGTGCAACGCCACATGCGCCAACTCGTGTCGAAAGACCTCGAGCAGATCCAGCTTTTCGCCCGCATATCTCGGTTCGGACGTCAGCAGAACGAGATCGAGATCGGGGTAGGCAAGACCCGAGGCATACTTCGGAAAATTCGACCCGCGCGGGGTGAGAGTCGCCATCTCACCGACAGTGCGCCCCACTCGCACGTGCACGCGACCGAGCACGGGACGGCCGAGTGAGGCGGCGAGCTGCGCCTTGACGTCGTCGGCGGTCAGCTTGAGTTGACCCACGCGCGCTGAAAGTGACGGGTGGTACGCAATCGAAATCCATCCGGCCTCGTAGGTGCTGTACTCGGCAGGTACGGGGGGTAGTGCGAGGCCGCTGAAGCGCGGCACATCGCCAGGCGATTGTGCGCTCTGGGGTCCGTTTGCGCTCGGGCTGGCGACAGCGCTCGAACCCACGGCTCCCGGCGCAGCCTCCGCCTCCACAGCCCCAAAAGCCAACGTCGGCAGCAAAAGTGCCAACAAAAGCATTAGCCGCGCCCACCAAGCGCGCTCGTTCCGAAAAGCCGGGGCCAAGATGCAAAAAACCTAAGGCCGGCTCGGGGGGTAGTCAACGCGACCTTCCTCGGAATCCTCAGACCACTATTGCGCGAAAAATGCACCAGCCCGTAGAGGCCAATCCGAGGGCCCAGCTCGACACACCGAGCAGCGCGCGATTCCCTCCTGCGCGCGGCCGCTCTCGAGCGGCGAGCGTCGCCAACGAATTTTCCGCGCTGAGGCCGTGCCGCACGTAGAGCTCGAGGATGACCCAGAGCACGAGAGCGAAACTGGCGAACGTCACGGCACCGAGCGGGCGATGGTGGGTCGAACCCACCAATCGTTCGGCCAGCAGGCTCAAAGGCCCGAACGCGAGCAGTAGCGAAAGACCACCCCAGGTCCGCGCCGGAGGAGCTGAGGAGACGTGAGAGACGGGTCCGGGCGTAGCCATGTGCCGAGCTTCTGCGAGCGATTCCTCAAGCGGGGCGCAGCTCGAGGCGCACGCGGCGAGCCGCGGCCGCCGGCACGAGCTGGCTCTGCATGTACCAACGCAGCGAGGCCGCAAAGGCGTCGTTCAGGCTGGTCGGCGTGTAGCCGAGCTCGGTCATGGCCTTCTGCGAACTCACGAATAGATAACGGCCGAAGTAGTTCTCGACCAGTTTCTTGGTGACGGTCGGCGACTTGCCCGACCAGCTCGCCGACAGCTCGCTCAAGAACGCCGCCATTTTGGCTTTGCCAGCCGTGAGGTCGGCGCCAGGCTCGGCCAGGCCCGTGAGATCCGAGAGCCGCGTGTAGAACTCACGGTGTGTCAGGTTTTCACCGCCCAGGATGTAGCGTTCGCCAAGTCGGCCCTTTTCCATCGCCAAGATGTGGCCTTGCACGACGTCGTCGAGCGCAACGAAGTTCAGACCACCGGGCGCGATCGGTACCTTGAAGGCCGGGGAAGTCTTCAGGTAGTCGACCAACATCTGGCCAGTTGTGGTCGGCTTGAAGTCGCCTGCGCCAATCACCATGCCGGGATTCACGACGACAACGGGCAAGCCGTCACCAGCACGTTCGAGAGCGAAGGCTTCGGCCTTGTGCTTGGCCTCGGCGTACGCATTGGCGTGAACCACGTTGAAGCTCTGGCTCTCGTCCATGTCCATCGGTTGCTCGGTGGCGCCGAGCGCGAAAATACTGCTGGTGACGACAATCTTCTCGAGGCCGGCACGCCGGGCCGCTTCGAGCGTGGCTTCGGTGCCTTCGACCGAGCTGCGCACGATCTGTTCTCGTTTCGTCTCGTCGACGGCCACCTGCGCGGCTACGTGGTAAACGCGATCACAGGCCGTCATTGCCGCGTAGACGCGATCGACGATGCGCAGATCGCCGACAGCGATACGGAGCTGCGAGGGAGGCAGACCTTCGAGCTGCGCGAGATTGGCGCCCGAACGCACCAAGGCTTTGACGTGGTCACCGCGCGCAATCAGCGCCTTGACCAACGCCGAGCCGATGAAGCCGTTTGCACCCGTGACCAGCGTCCATTTGTCGCTCATGGTCCTGGATGTACCAAAGCAGACGCCTCAGGAATAGGCGACCACTTCGCTGCCGCCCCGAGCGCTGCGTTCGGCCTGTGCCCGCAAGAATCGAGCTTTCTCCTCGGCGCTGGGCCGCACCGGCTGCGCCAGCTTGGAACCGCGGTAGCCGACGCCCAAGCGATCGAGCAGCTTCTCGTGGCTGACGAGCCGCTCGAGGAAGCCGTCGAAGTCGCGCTCCGGGCCCGACCACGCCACCTCGCTCAGCGCGCACAGGCGCGGGAACGCCATGTACTCGACCTGGCTCTCGGTGGGCATGAGCTCTGTCCAGATGTTGGCTTGCACGCCAAGAACGTGAGCCCCTTGCTCGGGAGTGAGCTCGGTCGGCGTAGGCTCGTAGCCATAGACGGTGCGGAGCTCGAGCGCCGGCGCGAACCACGCGCCCGGTTCCTCATCGTCAGACGTCTGCTTGTAGTCCAAGTAACAGTGCGAGGTCGGGCTCATCACGACGTCGTGGCCCATCTGGGCCGCACGCACACCGGCGCTCGTACCGCGCCAACTCATCACCGTCGCACCAGCGGCCAGGCCGCCTTCGAGAATTTCGTCCCAACCCACCAAGCGCTTGCCGCGGGCTTCGAGGTAGCGGCTCGTGCGCCGCACGAACCACGACTGCAGCTCTTCTTCGGTCGACAGACCCTCGCTCTTCATGCGGGCCTGGCAAGCGGGGCAGTTGCGCCAGCGCTCTTTGGGACACTCGTCGCCGCCGATGTGGAAATAGGGGCCAGGAAACAGCTCCAACACCTCGTCGATCACGCGGCCCAAGAAGTCGAGCGTGTGATCTTGTCCTACGCAATAAACGTCGTCGAAGATGCCCCAGCGCGTTTCGACTTCGAACGGGCCGCCGGTGCAGGACAGCTCGGGGTACGCGGCCAACGCGGCCACTGCGTGACCCGGCATCTCGATCTCGGGCACGACGGTGATGAACCGCTCGCTCGCATAGCGCACCACTTCGCTGACTTCGTCTTTCGTGTAGTAGCCGCCGTAGGGCTCACTGCCCGGCCCGCGCCAAGCCGACACTTCGGTCAATTTCGGAAAGCTGTCGATCTGGATACGCCAACCCTGATCCTCGGTGAGGTGCCAGTGGAAGACGTTCATCTTGTGGAGCGCCAAGAGGTCGATGAAGCGCTTGACGAATTGCACCGGGTAGTAGTGGCGAGCGACGTCCAGGTGCGCCCCGCGCCAGACGTAGCGCGGCTCGTCGACGATCGAGCCGTAGCCGAGGGTGCCGATCGAGCCATACGCCACGAGTACAGTGCGGGTGCCGTAGAATAGACCGGCCGCGCCTCGGGCACGAACAATCACGCCCGACTGGCTCACGTCGCACAGGTAGCCCTCGGAGTGCGGTACCGTGCGGTCCTCGACCAAACGAAGCACGGGACCTTCGGCCGAGTCGCTGGGCGCGAGCGTGCGTAGGCTGCCGCCGAGCGCCTCGAAGTCCCGTTGCAGGAGCTGCGCCACGCTGGCCGCCAGCTCGCGGAATGCTTCGCTGCCGTCGATGGACACGCCCACGAGCGAGGTGAGAGTGAGGGTGCCGGCGGCGAACGTTTGCTGTCGAACTCGTGGGATCATGTGGGGGTACCGAGGAGGCACCTTCACTTTGATGAGTGAGGGACAGGCGAACAAGGTGATCCCGTGTCCCCTCCTGCTCACAGGGGTGCCCATTTCGTTTCGGCACCATAGCTGCGCGTCGTGCGTAGCGCTTCCGCAGCCGGCTCAGGCTTCGTCGAATGGCGAGCGAACGACTCCCGTTTCGTCGCGCGGCAACAGAACCAGCAACAGAGCGAGCAAGGTCGCCAGCAAGATCACGCTGGCGTTGTAGAAGTGGAGCTCCAAAGCCTGTTCTTTGACGGTGAAGTACAGGGCCATGCACATGCCCAGCAGAAGCGTCCAGGCGCGGCCACTGGCTTCACGCTCGAAACGCGTGCTGGCGAGCAAGGGCTCGGTCACGAGCAGCGGCAGCAGAAAGACGAAGTGCATGTAGTAGTTGGCCGGGTACATGAAGACCGGCAGGAGCACGATGCCGAGCAATGCTGCGACGTGCGGTGGTCGTTTCCAAGCCGCCCAGGCGGTCAAAGTCACGTAAAGCGCCGTGAGTGCGACGAACAGCGGCATGCGCGCGCGGAGCACGGCTGCTTGCGTGCCTTCCGAGCCGGCCACGATCGTGAGCAGTGAAATGTGGTTGACGTGCGGAGAGTTGGTGAAGCTCGAGATTTTCCTGACCCAAAGCGGCCACGAATCGAAGCCCAAGACGAGCGACGAAACCAAAAACCAACCCCCGACGCAGACGGCGGCACCGAGCGCGGCGTCGAGCAGCCACTTCTGCTCCTTCGCAAGTTGCCCGAGCGTGGGCAGACGCTTGTTCTTGCGCAATTCGTCGATGCCCCAATAGAGCACCGGCAGAGCAAGCGACAGCAATGCCACGGCAGGAAAAGCCCGGATCAGCGCGGACATGGCCAAGAGCGCGCCGCCCGACTTGAACCGGCCCACGCGAAACGCACAGGCCCCCAGGCCCAAGTACACCATCCAGTCGTTGCGCAGCGTCGCTCCGGCCCAGTTGGAGCCGAACATGTAGAAATCGTTGGCGCCGAACACGACCAAACACACGAGCGCCGTTCGCGCTCCAAAGGTGCGAAACACCGTGATCGCAAACACGAGCAGCAGAAGTGGATCGAGCAGGCCACTCGCAATCAACACCGAGTTCGAGGCCACCGTTTTGGTGAACAGGACATGAGCAATTGCGAGCCAGACGGGGGTGGCGTTGCCACCGTGGTCCGCCATGCTGCCGAGGTAGGCGCGGTTGCCCATGGTCTCCCAAAAATACTGCATGTCCGTCTTGAGGGCCGCCCAGCGCGCTGCGGAGAAGCGGGATTTGACCTGCGCTAGCTCGGCATGCAGCTCGTTCACCGGGCGCATGCGGTGATTGCGCAGATCGCGAACCTGAGTGCTGCGCATTTCCGCCGTTTCCAAACCGCCGTGTTCCTCGGCGTAGGTGGCCACACTGGCCAGATAGAGACCGTCGTACTTCAACTCGCGGAAGTACTTGGCCACGGGGTAGTAGACCCGCATGTCGTAGTTGTGGACGACGCTCGGCTCGTTGTTCTTCTGGTCGAAGAACTGCGGTTGGCCCATGTTGAAGAACGAACCGATCGACATCACGGCCGCGACCGTGAGCGCGCCGACGTTGAACCAACCCGCCGGTGGAAATCGCTTCGGGCCCCAAGTTTCGCGCGCGACCACGGCCACCGCGATGGCCGCCGCCACGCCACGCGTGAGACTCACTTCGAGCAGGCCAAGCGGGAACGCCTCGCGAAACGCCGCAACATATTGCCAGAGCCCCCAAGCCACGAGCACTGCCAAAGCGGCTTGACCGAGACGCGAGGACGCTTGGGTGAAGCCCGCAACACCGATCAACAGCGCCGTGGCCAGGAGCACCAGCGCGTTCCTGTAGTTCAACGCGCCGTCGGTGGCGTTCACCTGCTGCAAACGAGGCGGCAAGACACCGGGCTCTTGTCGAAACAAAGCAATCTCAGCCAAGCTGAGTCCGCTGTCGCCCGAAGTGACTTTGACGCGCACGTAGCGCGCGGTCTTGCCGAGGGCGTTCTCGTGGCGCCATTGCAGGCCGGGACCTCGCACGGCTCGCGCATCCCAAATGGTTTCGAAGCCGTGGCCGTCGAGCGAACCGAGCACGCTGTAATGGTCGTTGTTGTCACCCAACAACGCGGCAGCGGCGATCGGGGTCGGCTCACCAAGGTCGTACTGCACATACGCTGAGCGAGTGGAAAAGACGCTGGTGCGATTGGTGTTCCAAGCGCTACCGACGGCGGGCACCTGCCCATCGGTGAGCCGGTCGACGTTTTGGACGCCTTCGACATGCGCGGGCGATCGACCCGACAGCAAGCCCGCGCTGCCTGGAGCCGGGCCTTTGCAGCCCAAGAGCATGCAGCTTGCGGCAAGCAGCATGAGCGACGACCGGGTACGCAGGAGGGGGCTCATTTTCGCTCGATGATGCCAGGACCAGGCCTGCTGCCTAGACCCGATCAGTCGAAACGGCCGCTTCGCTGCAGCACGAATGCCGCCACGCGAGCAATCCAGGAGTTGGGCACGAGTGCGGTCCCCGAGACTGCCAATCGGTTGATGAACCCGGGAATGACGCGGCCCTGTTTGCGAAAGAAGCCGTGCAAACCGGCGCGTGCCGTAGCACGCGCGGAAAGTTCTCCGGGCGTCGAAACCGAACCCGCCGCGAAACCGGCCGCCTCCTGAAACCCGCTCGGCACGTTGCCTGGGCACAAGACCGTCACGTGCACGCCACTGCCGCTCAGCTCGGCGCTCAAGCCCTCGCCGAGGCTGCGCACGTACGCTTTGCTAGCCGCGTAGACGGCCATTTCGGGCACCGGAAAGAAGGCGACGAGTGAGGCGACGAGCAGCACGCCGCCATCACCCCGCGCCACCAGGCCCGGCAGGAGCAAGGCGGTCAGCTCAGTCAACGCACGCACATTGAGATCGAGCAAGTGCAGCGGAATTTCCGCATCGTCTCGCGCCAGCGCGCGCGCCCGCCCGACGCCTGCATTGTTGATCAGAGCCGCAATTTCAATGCCTTGTTCCTCGAGAAACGCGACGACGCGGCGTCCGGAGTTCGGCTCCGCCAAATCAAGGCCGAGCACCTTTACCTGCACGCCATGTGCACGGGCGAGTTCGCCGGCGAGCGTTTCGATCTTGGCGAGCGAACGAGCCACGAGCACCAGATGACCGCCGAGTTCGGCAACCTGCCGCGCGAACTCTTCGCCGATTCCGGACGAAGCGCCCGTCACCAAAGTCCATCGTCCCCGAATGTCGAATCGAGCCACGGGCGCAGCATAGACCAAAGAACGAGGGCCGGTGCTTTCGCATCAGCCCTCGTTCCATTTTTGGTTGCGTGATGACTCACGCGCTCTGCCGAGCGTTCGCCTTCAGGCGAACTCGGAATCGACCTGCTGGATCGGAACCGGCTTTTGTAGGGCAGGCGGGTGGAACCGCTCGCCGTCCTCGGTTGTCAGGCGCAGGCGCTTGTACGCTGGCAGACCCGTACCCGCGGGGATGAGGCGGCCCATGATGACGTTCTCCTTGATGCCCGCGAGATCGTCGGTCTTGCCGTAGATCGCCGCCTCGGTGAGCACCTTGGTCGTCTCCTGGAACGACGAAGCACTGATGAAAGACTCGGTCGAGAGTGAAGCCTTGGTGATGCCAAGCAGCATCGCCTCGGCTACGGCCGGTCGGCCACCGCGAGCGAGCACGCGCTCGTTCTCGGTCTCGAAATTGAACTTCTCCACCTGCTCGTCGGGGAGGAAGTTCGTGTCGCCACGATCCTTGATCCTCACGCGGCGCAGCATCTGGCGAACGATCACTTCGATGTGCTTGTCGTTGATCGTCACGCCCTGCAGGCGGTAAACCTGCTGGATTTCGTTGACCAACCAAGCAGCCAGCTCCTTGTCACCCTTCACGCGCAAGATGTCGTGGGGGTTGGCGGGGCCGTCCTGCAGCGGGTCACCGGCGCGCACGTGGTCACCGGGCTGCACCTGGATGTGCTTGCCTTTGGGAATCAGATACTCGCGCGTCTGATCTTCGAGCAGATTGCCGTCGAGGCTGAGGGGCGTGACGGTGATCTTGCGCTTGCCCTTGGTGTCCTTGCCGAAGTCCACGACGCCGTCGATTTCCGCGATGATCGCGTGGTCCTTGGGTTTGCGGGCTTCGAACAGCTCGGCGACGCGGGGCAGACCACCGGTGATGTCCTGCACCTTCGTGGTTTCCCGCGGCATACGCGCGATTTCTTCACCGGGCGTGATGGCCATTTCGTCGACCGCCACGATGTTCGCGCCTACCGGGAGCAGGTAGCGAGCATCCAGACCCGAGAGGGGCAGCTTCACCGGCTCGCCCGTTTCCGGGTCGGTGATGGTGATGCGCGGACGAAGATCGGCCGAACGCGACTCGACGATGATCTTGCGGCTGAGACCCGTGACTTCGTCGACCTTCTCGATGACGGTGACGCCTTCGACCAAGTCGCCGAACTTCACGATGCCGCCCACCTCGGTGAGGATCGGCTGAGCAAACTGGTCCCACTCGGCAACCGTTGCGCCTTGAGCGACGCGATCGCCATCCTTTACGCTGATGACCGCACCGTAGAGCAAGCGGTGATGCTCGCGCTCACGACCCGTGTCATCCATCACCACCAGCTCGCCGTGACGATTCATGATGACGCTCACGCCGTCCTTGCGCGTGACGACGTTGACGTTGCGGATGCTGACCGTGCCTTCGGTCCGGGTTTCTAGCTTGTTGGCTTCGATCTTGCCGCGAGCCGCCGCACCACCGATGTGGAAGGTACGCATGGTGAGCTGGGTACCTGGCTCGCCAATCGATTGCGCTGCGATGATACCGACGGCTTCGCCTACGTTGACCTGGTAGCCACGAGCCAAGTCGCGGCCGTAGCACATGGTGCAAACGCCTCGACGAGCCTGGCAGGTGAGCACCGAGCGGATGACGATTTCTTCGATGCCAGCGTCCTCGATTTTGCTCACCAGAGCTTCGTCGAGGATGATGTTGGAGGGCACGAGCACTTCGCCGGTCAGCGGATCGACCACGTCTTCGAGCGTCACGCGACCCAGGATGCGGTCACCGAGCGGCTGAATGACTTCACCGCCTTCTTCGAGCTTCGCTACGCGAATGCCGTCGAAAGTGCCACAATCGTGCATCGCAATAACTGCGTCCTGAGCCACGTCGACCAGACGACGCGTCAAATAACCCGAGTTGGCGGTCTTGAGCGCGGTGTCGGCGAGACCCTTACGGGCGCCGTGGGTGGAGACGAAGTACTGGAGCACGCTGAGGCCTTCGCGGAAGTTCGCGATAATCGGCGTCTCGATGATCTCGCCCGACGGCTTGGCCATGAGGCCTCGCATGGCGGCGAGCTGACGCATCTGCTGAGTCGAGCCTCGAGCGCCCGAATCGGCCATGATGTAGATCGGGTTGAAGCTCGACTCCTCGGAGGTCTCGCCGGTTTCCGGATCGACCATGGTTTCGCGGCCGATGCCGCCCATCATCTCTTCCGTCACCTTGTCGGCAACGCCGGCCCAGATGTCGACGACCTTGTTGTAACGCTCGCCCGAGGTGATCAGACCTTCTTGGTACTGATCGAGCACGCGCTCGACTTCGGCCTGTGCCGCATCGACGAGTACCTTCTTCTTGTCCGGGATGATCATGTCATCCATGCAGACGCTCACGCCTGCCTTGGTCGAGAAGTGGTAACCCAGGTTGCGCAAGCGGTCCGCGAGCAACACCGTCTCCTTGTTCTTGTGAACGCGGTAGCAAGTATCGATCAACTGGCTGAGGGCCTTCTTGTTCAGGACCTTGTTGACGGTCTCGAAGGGCACGCCAGGCGGCAGAATCTCACTGATCAGCACGCGACCGACCGTGGTCTGCACGGTGCGGGTCGTGATGTCGCCTTCGATGTCTTCCTCGGTGATGCGGACGCGAATGCCCGAATGCAGACTGACCGTGCCGGCGTCGTAGGCCATGCGGACCTCTTCGATGCCGGAGAACACGCCGCGCAGATGACCCGCCAGCTTGTTGTCCTTCACCGTCATGCTGCCCGGACGGTAGCAACCGACGTCGTAGCGACGCTCGCGCGTGGCGTAGTAGAGGCCGAGCACGATGTCCTGCGTGGGGTTGATGATCGGCTTACCCGAGGCCGGCGATAGGATGTTGTTCGTGCTCATCATGAGCACGCGCGCTTCCATCTGAGCCTCGACGCTGAGCGGGACGTGGACGGCCATCTGATCGCCGTCGAAGTCCGCGTTGAACGCCACGCACACCAAGGGATGGAGCTGGATGGCCTTGCCCTCGATCAGCACCGGCTCGAACGCCTGGATGCCCAAACGATGGAGCGTGGGGGCGCGGTTCAGCATCACCGGATGCTCGCTGATCACCTCGTCCAGGATGTCCCAAACCTCGGGACGCTCCTTTTCCACCATCTTCTTGGCACTTTTGATGGTGTTGACGAAGCCGCGCTCTTCCAGCTTGTTGTAAATGAACGGCTTGAACAGCTCGAGCGCCATCTTCTTGGGAAGACCGCACTGGTGCAGCTTGAGCGTGGGTCCCACCACGATTACCGAACGACCCGAGTAGTCCACTCGCTTGCCGAGCAAGTTTTGGCGGAAGCGACCCTGCTTGCCCTTGAGCATGTCGGAGAGCGACTTGAGCGGACGCTTGTTGGGACCGGTGATGGTCTTGCCACGGCGACCGTTGTCGAACAGCGCGTCGACTGCTTCTTGCAGCATGCGGCGCTCGTTGCGGATGATGATTTCCGGCGCGTTGAGCTCGAGCAAACGCTTGAGGCGATTGTTGCGGTTGATGACGCGGCGATAGAGGTCGTTGAGATCGCTGGTGGCGAAGCGTCCGCCGTCGAGCGGGACGAGCGGACGTAGATCCGGCGGAAGCACAGGAATCACGCTCAGCATCATCCACTCGGGCCGATTCCCCGACCCCCGGAACGCTTCGACAACCTTGAGTCTCTTGCTGTACTTCTTCTTCTTGGCTTCGCTGGTGGCAGCGTCCAAGTCGGAGCGCAGCTGCTCGGACAGACCATGCACGTCGACGCGACGCAGCATCTCGACGATGGCGTCGCCGCCCATTTGAGCGTCGAACTTGTCGTCGCCGTACTCGTCGAGCAACTGCGCATAGCGCTCCTCGCTCAGCACCTCGCCGAAATCGAGGCCGGTGTCGCCAGCATCGACCACGATGTAGGCCTCGCAGTAGAGCACCTTCTCGAGATCCTTGAGCGTGATGTCGAGGATGTTGCCGATGCGGCTGGGCAGGCTCTTGAGGAACCAGATGTGCGCGACCGGCGAGGCTAAGTTGATGTGGCCCAGGCGCTCACGACGCACCTTGGACTGGATCACCTCGACGCCGCACTTTTCGCACACGATGCCGCGGTGCTTCATGCGCTTGTACTTGCCGCAGATGCACTCGTAGTCCTTCACCGGCCCGAAGATCTTGGCGCAGAACAGACCGTCGCGTTCCGGCTTGAACGTACGGTAGTTGATGGTCTCCGGCTTCTTCACCTCGCCATGCGACCATTCGCGAATCTTTTCGGGACTCGCGAGTGAGATGCGAATGGCCGAAAAGGACAGCGGATCCTTGGGCTTCTCAAAGAAGGAAAAGATGTCACGCATAGCGCTTTTGCTCCGGGGGGTCTGACGCGGATCGATCCGAGCGATCGACTAGAAATGAGAAACGATTGTTGAGGAGAGCGGGTTTTCCCGAGAGCCGACGAATGCCGGCTCTCGAGATCGCCAGATCAATCCTCGGCTGCCACGGGGGCGGGATTCGAGCCTTCGACCAGCTCGATGTTGAGGCAGAGCGACTGCAGCTCCTTGAGCAACACGTTGAAGCTCTCGGGCAGACCGGCTTCCAGCTGGTACTCGCCCTTGACGATCGACTCGTACATGCGCGTGCGGCCTTGGACGTCGTCGCTCTTCACCGTGAGGAACTCCTGGAGCGCGTAGGCCGCGCCATAGGCTTCCATGGCCCACACTTCCATTTCGCCGAGACGCTGCCCGCCGAACTGAGCCTTGCCGCCGAGAGGCTGCTGGGTGACGAGCGAGTAGGGCCCGATCGAACGTGCGTGGATCTTGTCGTCGACCAAGTGGTGGAGCTTCAGCATGTACATCACGCCCACGGTCACCTCTTTGTCGAAGGGATCGCCGGTACGGCCGTCGAACACGATCTGCTGACCCGAGGCCTGCAGACCCGCCGACTCGAGAGCCTTCTTGATCTGAGCTTCCGAGGCACCGTCGAACACCGGCGTTCCGAAGAACACACCGCGACGAAGCTTGCGCGCCAAGGAGAGGATCTCCTCGTCGTTGTAGCCCTTCACGATGGTCTGGAACTCGGGGTCGATGGCGTAGGCACCGACGACCTTCTCGCGGATGACGTCGATGCCGTAGCCCGCGGTCATGGCCTTGCCGATGCGCACGCCGAGCTCACGAGCCGCAAGCCCCAAATGGGTCTCGAGGATCTGCCCGACGTTCATGCGGCTCGGTACACCGAGCGGGTTGAGCACGATGTCGACTGGAGTGCCGTCAGCCAAGTAGGGCATGTCCTCTTCCGGCATGATGCGGCTGACCACACCCTTGTTGCCGTGACGACCCGCCATCTTGTCACCGACCTGCAGCTTGCGCTTGATGGCGATGTAGACCTTCACCATCTTGATCACGCCCGGAGGAAGCTCGTCACCTCGGCTGAGGCGCTCGATCTTCTCGCGGAAGTGCTCTTCGCGGGTGCGGATGATCTCCTCCAGATCGTGGAGAAGTTGGACGATTTGCTCACTGCCGCTGTCGATCGGGATTTCTCCCCAGTACTTGCGCGGTACGGAGTCGAGCCCCTTGCTGGAGAGCTTGGTGCCCTTCTCGAGCAAGGTAGCGCCGCTGTCGTCAACGAGCTTGCCAGTGGTCGTCTTGCCGCCAAGAACCTGCTTCAACTTGAAGTAGTAGGTGTTGCGAATCACCTTCACTTCTTCGTCGCGCGTACGCTCCAGCTTGGCGCGCTCGGTATCCTCGATGGCGCGAGCACGCTCGTCCTTCTCGGTGCCCTTGCGGGAGAAGATGCGCGCGTCGATGACGACGCCGCCGACTCCCGGCGGCACCTTCAGCGAGCTGTCGCGCACATCACCGGCCTTTTCGCCGAAGATCGCACGCAGCAGCTTCTCTTCCGGGGACAGCTGGCTTTCGCCCTTGGGGGTGATCTTGCCAACTAGGATGTCGCCTGGCTTCACCTCGGCACCGATGCGCACCACGCCCGCGTCGTCGAGGTCCTTGAGGGCCTCTTCACCGACGTTGGGAATGTCCTTGGTGATTTCCTCTTTGCCGAGCTTGGTGTCGCGAGCGACGCACTCGAACTCCTCGATGTGGATCGAGGTGTAGACGTCTTCCTTGGCAATGCGCTCGCTGATCAGGATCGAGTCTTCGAAGTTGTAACCCTGCCATGGCATGAACGCGACGAGCACGTTCTGACCAAGTGCTAGCTCACCGCGGTCGATGGCGGGACCGTCGGCCAACACGTCGCCTGCCTTGACCGTTTCGCCCGGACGGACGAGCGGCTTCTGGGTGTAGCAAGTGCTCTGGTTCGAGCGTTGGTACTTGGTGAGGTGGTAGATGTCCGGAACTTCGTCGCCCTCGCCGCCGATGGCGCGAACGACGACGCGCTCGGCGTCCACCGATTCGATGATACCGTCACGACGAGCCACGGCGCAGACGCCCGAATCGATGGCGACGCGGCGCTCCATGCCGGTACCCACGAACGGAGCTTCACTGCGCAGGCAGGGAACGGCCTGGCGCTGCATGTTGGCGCCCATGAGTGCACGGTTGGCGTCATCGTGCTCGAGGAACGGCACGAGCGCCGTCGCCACGGACACCATCTGGTTCGGCGCCACGTCCTGCAGCTGGATCTGATCCGGCGGCACCATGCGGAAGTCGCCGTTCAAACGAGCCGACACGAAGTTGTCGGTGAACGCGCCTTTACCATCCACCGCGGCCGATGCCTGAGCGATGAACTTGCCTTCTTCTTCGAGCGCCGAGAACCAGGTGATCTTCTCGCCCAACTTGCCGTCGGCGACGTGGCGGTAGGGCGTCTCGACGAAGCCGTACTCGTTCACGCGAGCGAAGGTGGAAAGCGAAGCGATCAGACCGATGTTGGGTCCTTCCGGTGTCTCGATCGGGCAGATGCGGCCGTAATGCGTGGTGTGCACGTCGCGCACCTCGAAACCTGCACGCTCACGGGTCAAACCGCCTGGTCCGAGCGCGCTGAGGCGACGCTTGTGCGTCACTTCGCTGAGCGGATTGGTCTGATCCATGAACTGCGACAGCTGCGAAGAACCGAAGTACTCCTTGACCACCGCGCCCACGGGCTTGGCGTTGATCAGGTCGTGCGGCATCAGCGTGTCGATCTCTTGCGAGACGCTCATGCGCTCCTTGATGGCGCGAGCCATGCGGACCAGACCGATGCGGTACTGGTTTTCCATGAGTTCGCCCACGGCGCGCACGCGACGGTTGCCTAGATGGTCGATGTCGTCGACCGAGCCGCGACCATTCTTGAGCTCGATTAGATGACGTACGGTCTCGAAGATGTCGCGCTCGGTAAGGATGCGCTGGTCGAGTTGCGGACGCTCTTCTTCGGGCTGATCGCGGTAAAACTTGTAGTTCAACTTGAGGCGACCGACAGCCGACAGGTCGTAGCGCTCGGGATTGAAGAACAGATTGTGGAACAGCAGCTTGGCCGTCTCGAGAGTCGGTGGGTCACCCGGGCGGAGGCGACGGTAGATCTCCATGATCGAGTCTTCGGTCGTCGTCGTCTTGTCCGCGATCAGCGTGTCGCGCAGATACGAACCGACATTCAAACCGTCGATGAACAGGATCTTGAACTCCTTGACGCCGGCTTCGCGCAAACGCTCCAGAGCGAGCTCGGTCACCTCTTCGTTGCACTCGAGAAGAACCTCACCCGTTTCCTTGTCGACGACGTCCTCGGCGCTGACCTTGCCGACCAGATCCTCGACGTCCATCGGCAGCGACTCAACGCCGGATTCGCGCAGCTTCTTGATGCTGGCCTTGGTGAACTTGGTGTTCTTGCGAACGACCACGACGTTCCCGGCCTTGATGTCGCGCGTGGCGCGCTGACCGAGCAAGAGATCGTACTCGATGCCCTTGCTGAACTTCTCGCCCTTGTCGATCGTGACCGTCTCGGTGTCGTAGAAGTAGTTGAGCAGGTCGCTCGTTCCATAGCCGAGTGCACGTAGGAGCACGGTCGCGTGCATCTTGCGACGACGATCGATGCGCACGTAGATGATGTCTTTGTGGTCGAACTCGAAGTCGAGCCACGAACCGCTGTAGGGGATGACGCGCGCCGAATAGAGCAATTTGCCCGACGAATGCGTCTTGCCCTTGTCGTGATCGAAGAACACGCCGGGGCTGCGGTGGAGCTGCGAAACGACGACGCGCTCGGTACCGTTGATGATGAACGTACCCGTCTCGGTCATGAGCGGGATCTCGCCGAAATAGACCTCCTGCTCCTTGATGTCGCGCACGATGCGCTCGCCGCCGTCGCGGACGTCGTAGACCATCAGCTGGGTCGTGACCTTGATCGGCGCGGCGAAGGTCATGCCGCGCTGGCGGCACTCGTCGACGTCGTATTTGGGCTTCTCGAGATTGTAGCCGACGTAAACGAGCTCGCTCGTTCCGTCGAAATCGCGGATCGGGAAGACGCTCTTGAAAACGCCTTCGAGACCGATTTCCTCACGTACCTTCGGTACGATGTCGGATTGCAGAAACTTGTCGTAGCTGCGCTTCTGAATTCCGATCAGATTGGGGACATCAACGATGGGCTGCACTTTGCCCAGATTCGTGCGGTACCGGAAGTTCGACTGGACTTTGGACGCCATTTCTCGATTTCTCCAAACACACCTGGCGGGCACGGCTCCTGGCCGCCCCGCGAGGCAATCCCCTCACGACTGCTCAACAATAGAGAGACGCCCCACCCCGCGGTGGTCCTGAGACCAACCGGTTCGGGGTAGGGGTCGCTCTTCACGCTCCGAAGCCACCTGATAGGCCGAAAGCAAAGGGTCTTACTTGACCTCGACCTTTGCGCCTGCTTCTTCGAGCTTCTTCTTGAGGTCGGCAGCTTCTTCCTTGCTGACGCCTTCCTTCAGAGTCTTGGGCGCACCCTCGACGAGGTCCTTGGCCTCCTTGAGGCCCAGGCCGGTGATCTCGCGAACCACCTTGATGACGTTGATCTTCTGCGCGCCGCCGTCGGCGAGCACCACGTCGAACTCGGTCTTCTCTTCGACCTCTACTGCAGCGACGGCACCGCCGCCTCCGCCTGCCACTGCAACCGGAGCTGCACTGACGCCCCACTTCTCCTCGAGCTCCTTGACGAGCTCCGCGATCTTGATCACGGGGAGGTTGGAGAGGAAATCGACGACCTGGTCCTTGGTAATTTCGGCCATTTTATATGCTCCTTGAACTGCCACTCCGGGTGTTGCCGGATGTGGTCGATGACGTTCTTGTTGACTTGTATTCAGGGTGACTGCGGAGCCGCTCCAACCGTTTGCACGGGAGTCGCGGCACTCGGGACTGGATGGGAAAGGACGCTGGCTTTTCAGCCTGCATCCTTTTTGCGCTTGGCCTCGAGGAGGTAAGCGAAGTTCTGACCTGGCGCGTTGATGAGGCGTACGAACGACTCGGCCGGTGCATTGAACGTGGCAAGCAACATGGCGCGCGCCTCGTCTTTGCTGGGCAGAGAGGCCAGCTGGTTCTCGACTGCTTTCGCGTCGAGCACCGCGCCGTCCATGAGACCGCCCTTGATCTTGAGCTTGTCGTTCTCCTTGGCAAAGTCCTTGACGACGCGGGCGGCAGCACTCGGCTCTTCGAAACTCCAAGCCACACCAGTGGCGCCCTTGAGCGTCGCCGACAGACCTGCGGCGAAGGAGCTGCCCTCGAGGGCCTTCTTCACCAGCGTGTTCTTGAGAACCTTGTACTCGACCCCACGCTCGCGGAACTTACCACGCAGGTTCGAGAGCTGTTCGACCGTCATGCCCGTGAAGTCCACGAACACGGCCGAACTCATCTTTGCGAAGCGATCCTGAATCTCGGCGATCGCGACTTCTTTTTCGCTGCGTAGCATCAGGCGTCCTCCTCCACGGTGACGGTCACGGAGCCAGTGTCGACGCGAACGCCAGGGCCCATCGTGCTCGAGAGCGTCACGCTCCGAACGTAGATGCCCTTGGCGGTCGAGGGCCGCTTGGCAACGAGCTCATTGACCATGGCACGAGCGTTCTCGGAGAGCTGGCTCGAGCCGAACGACTTTTGACCGATGCGCGCATGCACGACACCCGCCTTGTCGACGCGATACTCGACCTTGCCGGCCTTGGCTTCTTTCACGGCCTGAGCCACGTTCATCGTCACGCTGCCCACCTTGGGGTTGGGCATGAGCCCACGCGGGCCAAGCACGCGGCCGAGCTTACCAACGGCGCCCATCATGTCCGGCGTTGCGATCACGCGGTCGAAGTCGAGCATGCCGTTTTGGACCTGCTCCACCAAATCGTCGGCGCCGGCGAAATCGGCCCCGGCTTCGCGGGCCTCTCTCTCCTTTTCGCCGCGGGCGAAGACGGCGACGCGCACGGTTTTACCGGTGCCGTGAGGCAGCACCACCGCGCCACGCACCATCTGGTCGGCGTGCTTGGGGTTGACCCCCAGGCGCACCGCGATGTCGACGGATTCGTCGAACTTTGCGTATGCGAGCTTCTGAACGACGGAGACAGCCTCATCCACTGGATAGTGCTTCTGTCGCTCGAAACCGGAGAAGGCTTCCGCCCTCTTTTTTGCGATTTTCTTCGGCATATTCGTCTTTCGACTCCTGGGGCTGTCACGCCGTTCGACCTCCTTCGGACGAAGGAATTCGGACGGCGCCGCGGCCAGTACAACTAGGGGGTGGTCGACCGGAACGTGTCCGGACGGCGCGGGATTAGGAGGTGACGTCGACGCCCATGCTGCGCGCCGTTCCAGCAATGGAGCGTGCGGCAGCGTCGACATCGGACGCGTTCATGTCGTTGAGCTTCTCGGTGGCGATGGCGCGAAGCTGAGCCCAACTGATCTTGCCGACCTTCTGCTTGTTGGGTTCTTTCGAACCCGAACCCGGCTTACCCATCGAGAGGCCGATAGCCTTCTTGATCAGCACGCTGGCCGGCGCCGACTTCATGATGAAGCTGTACGAACGGTCGCCGTAGACGGTGATCACGATCGGAACGACTGTGTCGCCGAGCTTGGCGCTGCGAGCATTGAAGTCCTTGCAGAACATCATGATGTTCACGCCATGCTGGCCGAGTGCAGGACCTACGGGAGGCGATGGGTTCGCCTTTCCAGCGGGGAGCTGGAGCTTGATGTAACCTGTAATCTTCTTCTTCGAGGCAGCCATAACCGTTCTCGCTTTAACGCTTCTCCACGTCGGAGAAATTCAACTCAACCGGGGTGGGCCGGCCGAAAATACTCACCTTGACCTTGAGCTTCTGCTTGTCCGCATTCACTTCCTGGACGGTGCCAGAGAAGTTGGCGAACGCGCCGACCACCACGCGAACTTCGTCGCCCTCGTGGAATTCGTACTTGGGCTTGGGCTTGGCCGTGCCTTCGCTGATGCCCTTGCGCAGACCGTCGATGCTAGGCGGCTGCACTTCTTGCGGGCGGTTGTTGCCCACGAAGCCGGTGACCTTGGGCGTGTCCTTGACCAAGTGCCACGCCTCTTCGCCCATCATCATCTCGACGAAGATATAGCCGGGGAACGTCGTACGACTGCGCGTGCGAGCTTTGCCCGTCTTGGTCGCGTCGGTGACCTGCTCCGTCGGGATCAAAATTTCGCCGAAGCGTGACTCCATCTTGTACTGACGGATGCGCTCCATGAGAGCCGCTTTGACCTTGTTCTCGTATCCCGAGTAAGTCGTGGCGACGTACCACTTCAGCGGTACTATCTCGTCTTTCGTTGCGGATTCCGAGCTCATGCTCCGTACACCAAGTTCGTGAGGTAACCCCAGAAGCGATCGAGCAGCGTGACGTAAGTCGTCGCGACAGCTCCAGCGATGAGCACCACGAGCGTTCCGTTCGTGGTTGCTTCCTTGCTCGGCCAAGTGACTCGGGCGAGTTCGCCGGCCACTTCGGTGGCCCAGTTTCTAACGGCGGGCCGGCGGTAGTAGCGCAAAACGATCAGAAGTCCCACAACTGCACCGACGATCAGGGTCAGCGAGCCCCGTTGCTCTTCGGAATACGAGATGAGCGCTGGGACCATGCGCACGGCGCTGGGCCAATCGCCCAGACTGTTCCAAGCGGCGAAAAGCACCTTGCCGGCCAAGTAGGCGACCAGGATGCCGACGAGGAAGAAGGCCGCATGGACGTACTTTTCGACGCCGATCTGCGCAGGAGCCAAGCCTTCCAGCTCGTCTTCTTGCGCACGTGCGAGCGCCTCGTCGGGAGCCTGTGCGGCCTCCTGACTCGATTCTCCCTCGTCGGGAGCGCTGGGACGGTCGGATTCTTGGGTCATGGTCGAAAAAGGGGGACCGGGGAGAGAGAGCCGAACTTCGAGGGGCCGAAGAGGCGCGGAAGACTGGGTTGCAGGGGCAGAGAGGCTCGAACTCCCGACCTGCGGATTTGGAATCCGCTGCTCTACCGACTGAGCTATACCCCTTCAGGAAGCCTGCGGAGCTTGGTTCTCCTTGGGCACGAAGGCCTGCACCTCGGGAAAAGGGGCCGGCCAACGGTGTTTTTGTCGTTTGCTGGAATCGGTCGGACTGGACGCTTCGAGGCTCTGGGAGTTACTTGCTGTCCACGTGGAGCGTGTGGGTGTTGCAAGTCGGGCAGAACTTCTTGAGTTCGATCTGCCCGACTGCAGTACGGGAACGAGTGGTTTTGAAGTTCCTGGCCCCGCACACCGTACAGCTGAGGGCCACGGCAATTCGTGTTGCCTTGCTGCGACCCCGAGCCATCTAGTCGAATTTCCCAATCACACGAGGATCTTGGAAACGACGCCTGCACCAACGGTGCGGCCGCCTTCGCGAATCGCGAAGCGCATCTGCTCCTCGAGTGCGACCGGAGTAATGAGCTCGACTTCCATCTGGATGTTG
>Ga0105048_10000390_pt1 | contig 65898 bp, 72 predicted proteins | sample MAT05_FD_78382 | JGI IMG/M metagenome (GOLD analysis project Ga0105048, IMG submission 78382) | Freshwater microbial communities from Lake Fryxell liftoff mats and glacier meltwater in Antarctica - MAT-05 | ecosystem: Environmental > Aquatic > Freshwater > Ice > Liftoff microbial mat | place... | reverse complement strand
TGGGCTTTGCAAACATCAGGTTGGGGATGGTTCGGGTGCCCTGGGGTTCAGGCAGGGCCTAATCGGCCCGCATGAGAGCTCTTCTGGTGGTGGTGGTGCTGCGATCACCTCTGAAGGGCCGACGCCCCCAGGCGGTGACGGTGGCCTCCACTGGTGACGATGGCCTCCGGCGGCGCAGGAGCCGCGGGCTACAGCAGGCGGCCGAGCGCGACGCCGAACAGCACGAGCAAGATGCCCGCGGGAATCAGCCAACGCGGGTAGGCGGTGCGGGGCGTCTCGGGCATCGAAGGCGGCTGCCACGGCACCTGGGGTTCGGGGCGGGCGAAGACCTGGGGCGTCTTCGCAGCGCTGGGCAGCGGCGCCGTGCCCGACTCGGACGCGATCACCGCCATCGCATCAGCGAGAGGATCCGTGCGGCCGCTGCGTCGGGAAGACATCGCGCGAGACTCTACGCCTTCGCCGGAGCGACGTGCTCGGTGTAACCCGGGTCGCGGTGGTTGAAGTCCGGGTTGTGCGCGTCCCAGCAGTCGTGCGAGCAGAACGTCAGCTGCGTGCGCTTGCGATTGCACGTCGAGACCGTGCACCGCAGGTACGGCCCACCAAACGCGATCGGCTTCTTGCAGATGTTGCACTTTCCCCAGCTCGCGGCGGCGTCGGTCATGCCCGATTCCTAGACGAACGCAGCACTCGCGCCAAGCCAGACGAAGATCAGCGCGATCAGCAGGGGGAACACCCATCGCGACCGCTGCTCGAGCACCATCGCGGCCGCGAGCTGATCGCGCTCGGTCAACACGAACCCGGCGAAGGTTTCCGCCAGCGTCAGGAACAGCAGCCCGTACGTGGCGATGAAGAACTTGTCGGAAAGCACGAGGTACCCGATGTCCGGCATGTTCTGAGAGACGGCCACGTTGTACGCCATGCACGACAGCAGCGCGGTGACAGCGACGGCGGCCTTCGTGTCGAGCTGGTCGGGTGGCAGGAAGAAGACCAGGTACGCCATCGCGAGGATGATCAGCAGGGGGATGAGGATCTTGAACGCATACGACAGGTACTCGCGGTCGAAAGCGGCACGGAGCACGTAGCGCGAGTAGCGGCTGCCGGTCTTGGTGCGCTCGGGGTCGCCGAAGTTGGTGGGGTAGTTCTTCAGCTCCATCGTGCGCGTGACGTGGCTGTCATCTCGGTGACCTCCATGCGCGAGTTCTCGAAGGCGAGGCCCAGCGTCTGGCGATCGAACGGGTAGAGGCGCAGGTCCTGATCGAAGAAGAAGGTGCCGGTGACGCGGAAGCAGACGTACCACTCGCCGTCGACGAGCTTGCGGTCGACCTCGTCCTTCGACTCGAACTTGCCGTTCACGGACTCGAGGTTGTCGACGATCAGCTTGTCGCGTTCCTCGGTGGTCGAGGGGAAGCGCAGCCACAGGTAGAAGTCGGCGTAGAAGCTCTGGGCGCGGGGGTCGATGTCGCGCATCGCGACCACATGGGTGCCGACTTTGACGGGCGTCGGCTGCGATGGAGCCGATGTGAGCGCAAGTACGGCAGCGGCGATGAGGAGCACGGCGCGGCAGCATGCCAGAGGTTGGGTACACTCCAAGAGATGCGGACAGCCTTGGTCGTGTTGCTCGTCGCCGGTTCAGCGGTGGCGGCGGAAAAGATCCTCACCAACGACACGTTCACGGGAACTGGCGGTATCAACCGCCAGAGCCTGCTCGAGTACGAAGGCGGCGGCGTCTTCATCACTCCGACGAGCTACCCCGCGACCGTCACTGCCGTTGAAGTGCTGTCCGTGCCGGAAACGGGAAACACCGGCGGAGCCACCGGCGCGTACCTGCTCGACGTGTGGACGGAATCCCAGGGCCGGCTGGTCGGAAACAAGCGCGAAGATGGCGGCGTGTACCCGCCTGCGCTCACCTCGGGCGTTCAGCTCACGGCGTCGCTCACGTTGTTCAACCGCTACACGATCACGCCGCCGCTGGTGGTCACCTCGGGGAAGATGTTCGTCGCCATCAGGGAGCAGACATCGACGTCGGATGACGGCACTGCGCTCGCGTTCGACCTGGGCCCGCAGGTTCCTGGCGCGAACTGGTACTTCGATCCGAACAACGAGTTCACGCCGATCAACTTGCCTGACGGCGGATTCCAGAAGGGTGTCACGGGCAACTGGATCATCCGGGCGTGTGTCGCGACCGACGGTGGAGGCGGCCCAATCATCGGATGTGGATTCATGGGAGGAACGGGAGGTGGCTCCGGCGCAGGCGGAGGAGTCGGCGCAGGCGGAGGAGTCGGCGCAGGCGGGGGAGTCGGCGCAGGCGGGGGCATGGGCACCGGCGGATCCGGAACAGGCGGCGGAACCGGCGGAGGCGGAGGCTTCATCCGGATGTTCGCGATCACGTCGATCGACCCAGCGGACAGCTTCAACGCGGAAGAAACGCCGGTGGTGATCGTGGGCGACGGCTTCGACGAGATCGCCGAGGTCTTCGTCGGCCCGAAGGTGCTGGCGGACGTGAAAGCAAAATCCCCAAACGTGTTGAACGCGACGGTGCCGAAAGGAATGAGCGCGGGCGTCTACGACGTGAAGGTCTTCAACAAGCGCGGCCAGAGCCTGGTCCTTTCGAAGGCGTTCACGGTGAACGAAGGAACCCGCGTGCGTATGGCGGGCTGCGGCTGCAACGTGGGGGGCTTCGAGCTGCTCGGCTCCGCGTTGGTCCTGCTGGCCGCCGCGCGCCGCCGCCGCCTCTGACGCCGTGCGCAACTTCCGCACGCGCAGTACGCCAACCGCTCGCTCGGCATCGGCGCGCAGGCGTCCACTTCGATCAGCAACGCGGCCCTCTGGGCGATCACTCCCGAAGGCTCGCTGTACATCGAGAACGGCTTCGACACCTTCATCCGGATTCCGTTCTCGATGACCCACGTCCTCGTCGGAGCCGACACGCCCACCGGCGCCGGCGACATCTTTGCGACCGGCGGCAGCCTCGGCGTCCGCTATTTCTTTCTCGAAGCGACCCTTCGACCATGGGCCGGAATCCAGCTGTCCGGGCTGGTGCTCGTCACCAAGCCTGAAGTCACCTGGTTCGTCGGCCCCGGAGTGAGCGCCGGCGTCGACTACTTCTTCACCGACTCCGTGGCCGCCGGAGTGCGCGCCTCGTACGACTTCTTCGCGATGATCAACAAGGTGCCCCGCCACAACCTCGGCGCCGCGCTGAGCCTCTCAGTTCTCTTCTGACGGTCAGGCCCGAAAACCGCCAGCGCGTCTCACCCCACGTCCGTATGTTGCGTGGCGTGAACCCAACCGAGCACGATCGCTTCTACGCCGCGGTGAAGAGCCGCGACGCCCGCTTCGACGGGCGCTTCTTCACGGCCGTGAAGACGACGGGCATCTACTGCCGGCCCATTTGCCCCGCCCGCCCCCCGCTGCGCAAGAACGTCGGCTTCTTCTCCTGCGCCGCTGCCGCCCCGAGTCAGCGCCGGGCACCCCGGCGTGCACAGCGTCGAGACCCTGGCTGGCCAGCTCGGCATCGGCGACCGCTACCTGCGCCGCCTCTTCGACAAACACCTCGGCACTTCGCCGCAGTACGTGGCGATGCGCGCCTTCGGCGAGCCCGATGCGTTTCCGGCCGGCGATCTGATTCTTCGCCGCGCGGCGGGGAAGCTCACCGAGGCGGCGCTCGAACAGAAGTCCGAGGCCTGGCGCCCATGGCGGGCCTACGCAGCCATCGGTTTGTGGACGATGTACTCAGAGGAGAAAGCAGATGGTCATTCAGCTCTCGCATCTTGATACCCCCGTCGGCCGGATCCTGATCGCCGCCACCGCCAACGGTCTTAACGGGCTCGATTTCGCCGAGTCCGACGAGCACGTGCGCGCCCGGCTCGAGAAGACGTTTCCTGGAGCCACCTTCTCGTCCGGCCCCTTCGCCAAGGCAGCCGCGAAGCGCGTGGCGGCCTACTTCGACGGAGACTTGAAGGCGCTCGACGCGCTCGACACTGCCGCCGTCGGCACCGCCTTCCAGAAGAAGGTCTGGGCGGCACTGCGAAAGATCCCGATGGGGGCCACCGCCTCGTACGCGCAGATCGCCCGCGCCATCGGCAACCCCGCCGCAGTCCGAGCGGTCGGCGCCGCGAACGGCCGCAACCCGGTCGCCCTCGTCGTGCCGTGTCACCGCGTCATCGGCGCCGACGGCTCTCTCACCGGGTACGCCAGTGGGCTCTGGCGCAAGCAGTGGCTGCTGCAGCACGAAAGGGCGCTGCTCGCATGACGCGCGGTTAACGCTTTTCCCGCGCGAGGCTCTGAGTCTGCGAGCCCATGAAAAAGACCCTCGCCCTGGCCCTCGCGTTGATGTCCTGCCGCACCGAGCTTCCACCTGCAGCGCCTGCGGTCGAAGCGCTTCCCGCGCCCGCGCCGCTGGTGGTGGTGGTGAAGCGCGTCCGGCTGATGCCCGTCACGGCGATCACCGGCAGCTGGCTGCGCGCGGGCGATCACGTCGACGCGCTGAGCACCCTGCTCGACCCTCAGACGAAAGAGCCGGTCGCAGTGACCATGCTTCAGAACGTCCTCGTCGGAGCCGTCGAGCCGCTCGACTCCACCCGCGTCTCACTGCTGGTGATCCCCGAAGAGGCCGAGATCCTCGCCGTCGCGCAGAACCTCGGCACCATCACCCTCACCCTTCGCCACCCTGAAGACGTCGACGTCCTCGAGGAACGGGGCCGGGCGACCGTCAACACGCTGCTCTCCGGCGAGCGCACGCGCGTGCTCCACCAAAAGCGCTTCTCGACCATCCAGGTCATCCGCGGAAGCGGCACGGGCGGCCCCGCCACGACCGATGCGCCTCCCGCCCAGGGCAGCAGCACGCAGGCCGTGCCCGACATGTTCCTGAAGCACTACGGCGTCAACCCGACCCTCGAGACAAAGCACGAGCGCTTCAGCACCTTCGCCGCCGACGTCGACACCGCCAGCTACTCCCTCACCCGGGCCTGGCTCGGCCGCGGCGAATTGCCCGACGAATCGGCAGTGCGCGTCGAAGAGTTCGTCAACGCCTTCGACTACGCCTACCGCACGCCGCAGACCGAAGCGTTCGCCGTGCAGGTCGAAGCCTTTCCCTCGCCCAGCCGGCCCGGCTACCACCTGCTTCACATCGGCGTGCAGGGGAAGCAGGTCACCGCGGCCGAGCGCAAGCCGGCGAACCTCGTCTTCACCCTCGACGTCTCGGGCAGCATGGCCGGCGACGCGCGCCTCGGCCTGGTGAAGCAGGCGCTGAACCTGCTGGTCGGCCAGCTCAAGCCCGACGACACCGTCGCGATCGTCGTCTATGGCAGCGCCGCGCGGCTCGTGCTCGCGCCAACGGCGGCGACGGATCGCGATCTGATCCTCGGAGCCATCTCTGGGCTGCAAACCGAAGGCAGCACCAACGTCCAGGCCGGCCTCGAGCTCGCCTACGACGTCGCCGCCAAAGCCTTCCGGCCTGACGGCATCAACCGCGTCATCCTCTGCAGCGACGGCGTCGCGAACAACGGCATCACCACCGCCGACGCGATGTTCGCGCGCGTGAAAAAGAAGGCGGGCCTGGGCATCACGCTGTCCGCGGTCGGCTTTGGCATGGGCAACTACAACGACGTGCTGATGGAAAAGCTCGCCGACCAGGGCGACGGCAACTACGCCTACGTCGACCGCCTCGAGGAGGCGAAGCGCATCTTCGTCGAGAACCTCACCGGGACCCTGCAGGTGATCGCCAAAGACGTGAAGCTGCAGCTCGAGTTCAACCCTGCCGCCGTCGAGCGCTACCGGCTGATCGGCTTCGAGAACCGCCTGCTCGCGAAGAAGGACTTCGCCAACGACGCCGTCGACGCGGGCGACATCGGCGCTGGCCACGCAGTGACGGCCATCTACGAGGTGAAGCTGAAAGACCGAAGCGAGCCCACGCTCGCCACCTTCCGCGCGCGCTTCAAGCAGCCGAAGGGTGGCACCTCGGGCCTCGTCGAGAAGGCCCTGCCGATGTCGGTAGTGACCAACGACCTGCGGACGGCGAGCGGCCCTGCCCGCCTGGGCGTCGTCGTCGCCGGCTTCGCCGAGAAGCTTCGCGGCAGCTACTGGGCGCGGAACCTGAAGTGGGAGGACCTGCAGTCGATGATGGAACAGCTGCCTCCGCCGGTTCGCAACCAGCCCCGCGTCATCGAGCTCGCGAAGCTTCTCGCCACCGCGCGCCGCCTCGACCGCCGCGTCGATCGCTTCGCCGCGCAGAGCCCCGTCAGCGCGATGGACTTCGACCAGCTGCCAAAGATGCCTTGAGCGCGAGGAACACCAGTAGGCTCTGAAGACATGAAATTCACGATCGCGGTGTGGCTGGTGACGGCGCCTCTGCTGGCGCAGGCCGAGATGTTCAAGATCTACGTGGCCGAGCGAGACAGCGCCGCGCACAAGGCGGCCGAGCCGCTGGCCGATGGGAAGACCTCGTTCTGGTTTCCGAAGCTCGGGCGCGGCCTCGAGAAGGCCGTCGAGCTGCTCAGCAACACCGAGAACGAGGTGCAGGTGTTGGTCGCGCAGGGCCAGTACCCGGGCCTGTTCGCGCTGCCCAACGGGCTGCCTGGCGCGAAGGCAAAGCTGTTGCTGCTCGGTGGTCACTGCCCTGACTGGAAGAAGCGCGATCCTTTCGGGTGCCCGTCTGAGCTGCTGGGCGGCGACTCGCGCCCACAGGCGATGCTCGGGTTCGGTGGCAACAAGACGCTGCTGGCCGAGCTGGTCATCAGCGGGTTCCTCTTCGACAGCGCGCCGTCCAATAAGTACGACGCCCGCACCAACAGCCTGCTCAAAGGCAGCTCGCGCACCATCCCTTTGCTCGCGCTGAGCCAGGTCGTGGTCGGACATCTGGTGATCGCCGACAACATCTTTCTCAACAGCGCCCACCGCGCGTTCGAGCTGTACCACTCGCCCGCCTCGAACGAGGCCACCGTCGAGATCGACAACAACTTCTTCCTCAACAACCTCATCCCGCTGAAGTTCGCTCCCGCGCTCTACAAGGGCTTCAAGACCAAGGCGGTGCGTTTCACCCACAACTCCGTCATCCTCAACTGGCCTTTCAACCCTGACACCACGTCTTCGAACGTGGGCGCGCTCGAGCTGTACCACCGCGACTGCTGCACCGAGCTGGTGATCGAAGACAACCTCTTCGCCTTCAACCCGGGTGGCGCGATGCAGCACGACTGGCCGGTGAACCGCATGGGCCCGCTCGCGATTCGCAACAACCTGTTCTTCATGAATGCGAGCCTGTTTGGAGACGGCCGCCCAGAGGCGGGAGTCTTCGTCGGCAAGTTCGGGCCCAGCCCCAAGCACCAGGTGATCGCCCTCGCCGCGCACATGGAAGACGACTACCCGTACAAGTTCGAAGGCAACGTCTCCTTCGACCCGAAGGTCCCGGTGGCGCTGGTCGACCTCCTCGCGGCCGACTCTTCGTCCGTCACTGCCAAGAAGACGGTGATGAATGACATCCGCGGCTTGTTCGGCATCAACAAAGAGGGTGGCACGGTCGCGATCAAGAACTTCGCGCCGCGAATGGGCGTGGACCTCGAGCACCTTCCCTTCCCCGCCGAGAAGAAGGCCGAGCCCTATGGCGTGCAGCGCGCCCGGGCCTATGCCCCGGCAAAGTAGGTGAGCGTTCCCGACATGAAGGTGCGCTTCGAGCGCAACCAGAGGCAACCGCTCAGGATTTCGGAAACATAAAAAGCGCGCGGCGCGACAACCCAGCATGACCGTCGCGCGCACCGGAACCCAACCCGCTTTTCGCCCCTCCGCTCCTCCAACCACTACCAGCGGAGGAGGAGGAAGCAACGACATCCTCGGCCGACTCCAGACGACAGGAGCCTCGACTGGCGGCGTCCGCGCCTCGACCCAGGCCGCGCAGGAAGATCTTCCCCGCCTCGAGCAATACCGTGACGCGTTCGAGGCGGCGGGCGCGCGCAACGGCGTGCCTCCAGCGCTGCTCGCAGCGATCGCCAGCCGCGAGTCCCGCGGCGGCAGCGCGCTCGACAGCACCGGGCACGGCGATGGTGGCAACGGCTTTGGCCTGATGCAGGTCGACATCAACTCGCACACCCCGCGCGGAGGGCCGTTCAGCCCCGAGCACATCGAGCAGGCCGCCGAGATTCTGCGCGGCAGCCTCGACGACGTTCGAAGGGCTCACCCCAGCTGGTCGCCTGAGCAGCAGCTGCGGGGCGCCGTCGCCGCCTACAACTTCGGCAGCGGCAACGTGCGCAGCCTCGACGGCATGGATCGCGGCACCACTGGCAACGACTACTCCAGCGACGTCTGGGCCCGCGCCCAGGCCCTGGCCCCGAGCTTTCCGGGCGGCACGGCCGGCGCTCGTGCGCTGCCGCCCAGTGAATACCAGCAGACGACTGCCGCTCCGGTGGACCTCGCGACCGGCAACGACACCGGAGCCCTCGTCGCTTTCGGCGCGCGTGGGGCCAGCGTCTCGTCGTTGCAGCAGCGCCTCAATGAGCTCGGCGCCCAGCCGCCCCTGGCGGTCGATGGCAAGTTCGGGCCGCTCACCCAGGCAGCAGTGCGCGAGTTCCAGCAGCGCCGCGGCTTGACCGTCGACGGCATCGTCGGCCCCGAGGTGCGCGGCGCGTTCGATGCCGCCAGCGCACAGGCCGCCAGCCCCAATCGCAACTCGGCCACCCTGCCCGCCCTGCGGCCCGGCACGCTCGCCAGCACCACCGTGACCAACAGCCCGACGCAGCCCGGCTCGCTGGCCAACGTCAACCCCAACGACCCCACCCTGAGCCGGCTGGCAAATGGCGCGCTGCGCCCAGGGCAGACCGGGTACTGCGTGCGCACCACGCTCGACAACATGCAGCGGCTGGGCGTGGCCCAACCCGCCGCCACCGGCGAAGACGACGGAAACAACCCGCGCGGGGCGATGGTGCAGATGATGAACACCAACGGCTGGCGATCGGTCAGCACCCCAGGCTCACACATCGAGACGATTCGCAGCCCCTACGGCACGGTGCAGGCCAGCGTCATCCCGGCCGCCGAGTACGACCGCCTGGCGCGCGCGGGCCAGATCCCCAGCGGAGCGGTGGTGTTCCAGACCCGCCACGACTCGTGGAACACGACCTCGCCCGGCTCGCACGGCTTCGACATGGGCATCGCACGCAACGGCGGCCGGCAGACGTTCAACTACGCCGACATGCACAAGCCGCTCGTCTACCGCGACGCGCAGTCGGTGGTGCTGCTGGTGCCCGGCACGGCGATGAACTGAAATCACCGCAGCGTCAAGCGGAGCTAACGGGCGCGCAGAGCGCCGGCAACGCGCCCCTCCAACGAGGCCTTGAGCCCCGCGGGGTTCGCCGGCTTGAACCAGTCGCTCTTCTGAAGCTCTGCCACCACGTCGCGCGGCAGCGCCCAGACCTGCAGCATGTCTTCCCACTCGCCGAGGTTGACCAGCGCCTTCACGTCCTTCCGGCCCGCGAGGCGGCGGTTCAGCGTGTCGATCAACGCCTCGAGCCCGTCGATTTCCCATTCGTGCTCTTTGCCGTCGAGCCGCACGCTGAAGACGTGGCCGCGGATGTCGAGCACGCGCAGGCCCGCTTCCCCCGTGAGCTCGAGCATCGGGCCCAGGGCCTGGTCGATTTTGAGATCGAGAGAAAGAGACAGGCCGCCCGACAGGAAGCCGTGGTCGCACAGGCAACGCAGCGGCTCGTCGGGCGGCGACGGCTTTCGCAGCAGCTTCAGCCGTTCGAGGGTCTGGAGGCGATCGGCGATTGCCTAGCCCCAGAGGACTTCTTTCTTCTCGCTGTACCAGCCGTTCACGCGGTCGTTGTAGCGCTTCTCGATCGCTGCGCGGCGCATCTTCAGCGTCGGGGTGAGCATCCCGTTCTCGGTGGTCCACTCTTCCGCGAGCAGCACCACCGTCTCGAGCTGCTCATGCGGGTCGAGGCCCTGGTTGATCGCCGCGAGGTGCTGCTTGAGCTCGGCCTCGAGGCGGGCCTTCGCTCCGGCGCTCTCGAGCTGGTTGCGCGCCTTCATCGACAACACGAGCAGGCCGAACGGCTGACCCATGCCCGCGCCCGAGACGCACGCTTGTTCGACGTCGGGGTGCGCCAGCAAGCGGTTCTCGATCGGCGCCGGAGCGACGTACTTGCCCTTGCTGGTCTTGAAGAGCTCCTTCACCCGGCCCGTGATCTTCAGGTTGCCAGACGCGTCGATTTCGCCCTGGTCACCCGTCTTCAAGAAGCCGTCGTCGGTCATCGCCTCGGCGGTCAGCTGCGGCTCTTTGTAGTAGCCGAGCATCGTGGTCGGGCTCTTCACCTGGATCTCGCCGCCCTCACCGATGCGCGCGGTGACGTTGTCCTGCACCCGGCCGACGCAGCCGACCTTCACTTCACCGGGCCTGGTCATGTGCGAGTACGAGAAGTTCTCGCTCATGCCGTAACCCTCGAGCAGCTCGAGGCCCAGCTTGCGGTACCAGGCCATCACGCTCGCCGGAATCGGAGCCGAGCCGCTGCCCGCGAACCGCGCCGCGTCGAGCCCCAGGCCTTTGAGAATCTTCTTCCGCACGATGCCGCCCAGAATCGGAATCGACAGCATCCGGTCGAGCTTCTTCGGCGGCATCTTGTCGAACACGCCCTGCTGGAACTTCAGCCACAGGCGCGGCACAGAAACGAAGAGCGTCGGACGCGCGCGCTTCAGGTCTTCGACGAAGGTCTCGAGGCTCTGCGCGAAGAAGACGGTGAAGCCGCGGCAGAAGGTGCCCGTCTCGACGATGGTGCGCTCGAACACGTGCGCCAGCGGCAGGTACGAGAGCATGCGGTCGTCCTTCGTGACGCCCAGCCGCGCCGCGAGCCCGTCAGACGCGCACATCGTCTCAAAGCTGTGCATCACGCCCTTCGGCACGCCGGTGCTGCCCGACGTGTAGACGATGGTGGCGAGGTCCGTGGCTGGGCGAACCGGCTTGCCCTCCATCGGTTTCTCGACGGCGATCAGCGATTCCCACTTCAGCGCGCCTTCCACAGGCGGCGCGAGCGGCAGCGTGATCTGCGGCAGGTCCTTCGGGATGCCGGGCTGCATCGCCGCGAAGCCGTCGAGCTTGCCGATGAAGATCAGGCGCGCGCCGCTGTGCTCGATGATCTGGCCAATCGTCTCGGCCGTCAGCGTCGGGTACAGCGGCACCGACACGTGGCCCGACATCCAGATCGCGAGGTCGGCGAGCAGCCACCACGCGGTGTTCTTCGAGAAGATCGCGATGTTGCTCTTCAAGGGCAGGTTCAAGGACTGGAGGTACGACGCCATGCGCCGCGCCTCGTCCATGCCCTGGCCGAAGGTGAGCTCCTTGACGACGCCGCCGCCCATCGGCTGCACCAACCAGCGATCGTCCCTGCGGCCTTCTTCGAACGCGTAAATCGACTCCAATTGGGTCTTCATCAGGTGTGCCCTCGGGGGAAAGCCTGAGGTTTCCCTCGCCGGGAGGGTTGGGATCAAGCCTTCGGTGCACTCAAAGTTATCGAATGCGAGGTTCGGCTTTCTCTAAGGCCAGTCGAGCAGCTCGCGGGGGTGGGCAATCAGCCGCTTCGCCCCTGCGTTCAGCAGCTCTGCCCGCCCGCGAAAGCCCCACAGCACGCCGACGGGCAGCATCTTCGCCGCGACTGCGGTCTTGATGTCGATCGCCGTGTCGCCGACGAAGACGCAGTCGGCCGGGTCCACCCCCAGCGCCGCCGCGATCTCGAGCGCCGCTGCCGGGTCGGGCTTCCGCTTCACGTTCACCCGTTCACCGCGCACCGCGTGAAACGGCCACTTCCCGAACCGGCGCTTGACGAGCTCGACAGTGAAGTCGTCGCGCTTGTTCGACAGCACCGCCAGCGGCACCTTCGCCGCGACCAGCGCATCCAGCAGCTCGGCGATGCCCTCGTACGGCCGCGTGTCCTGATCGATGCGGGCCGCATACCGCGCACGGTAGTCGTCGACGAACGCCTGCACCTGCGCGTCTTCCAGCGAAGGAGCTGCCAGCCGCGCCAGGTGCTCGACGCCTTCGCCGATGAAGTTTTGGTAGTCGGGCAGCGGGTGCTGCTTCCAGCCGCGTGCGGCCAGCGCCTCGTTCATCGCGCCGGCGATGTCGCCCAGCGAGTCGGCCAGCGTGCCGTCGAGGTCGAAGATCGCGGCACGAAACGGCAGCTTCAAAAGATGTACCTGCGCATGCCGATGTTCACCAACAGCCCGATGCCGATCATCACCGACACCATCGAGCTGCCGCCGTAGCTCATCAGGGGCAAGGTGATGCCGGTGATGGGAAGCAGCCCCGTCACCATTCCGATGTTCTCGAACACCTGCCAGAAGATCATCGCCGCCACGCCCACCGCGACGAACGCGCCGAACCTGTCTCTCGCGCTGTACGCCACGCCCAGCGAGCCGACGAGAATCACGCCGTACAGCAGCAGCAGCAGCATGCAACGAAGGAAGCCCTGCTCTTCCGCCCAGACCGAGAAGATGAAGTCGGTGTGCTGCTCGGGCAGGTAGCGAAGGCCCGTCTGCGTTCCGTCTTTCCAGCCTTTGCCCGTCATTCCGCCCGAGCCCACCGCAATCTTCGACTGCATCGCGTGGTAGTTCGTGCCCTTCAGGTCGGCCTGCGGGTCGAGCCACCCGGCGATGCGGCCGTCCTGGTGCTTCTTCAGGTAGTGCCGAACGATGGTGAACTTCGGCTCGGTTTGCGGGCGGACGTAGTCGTTCCACATCACGCCGAAGCCCGCGACGGCGCAGATGCCGATCGCGAGCAGCACCGTCCATCGCACGCGCGCAAAGAGAATCATCGTCGCCGCGGTGAACACCATCATCAGCGCGGTGCCGAGGTCAGGCTGCACCAGCACCAGCAGAATCGGAACCACGCCGATCGCCATCGGCACCGCCAGCCGAAGAAAGCCGTAGTGCCCTTCTTTTCCCGGCCGGAAGTCGTCGTGGAAATAGCGCGCGTACATCAGCACCATGCCGATCTTCATGAACTCGGCGGGCTGCACCCGCAGCGGGCCGAGCACGATCCAGCTCTCGGCGCCCTTCGCGGTGTGGCCGAAGAACTTCAAAGAGACGAGCGCCGCGATGTTCACCAGGTAGATGGGCAGCGCCATGCGGTGAATGAAGCGGTAGTCGAAGGCCGCCACGCCCAGCACCGCGATTAAGCCCACCGCCAGGTACAGCGACTGCGCGCCCCACAGCGGGTTGTTTGGCGGCCGCGACGCGCTGACCAGGTTGTAGATGCCGACGAGCGCCGTCAGCACCGTCGCGCCGACCAGCACCCAGGGCACGTTGAGCAACATCCGCCGTTCGACGCGCAACGCCATCAGTCGACCTTCTCGGGCGGAGGCGGCGGCAGGGGAATGTCGGCCAGCTGCGACGGCCCCGCATCGACGACGGTCGGAGCCGCCAGCTGCGGCAGCTCGGGCGGCGGCAGCTCTGTTGGCGGAGCGACCGGCACGATCGGCGACGGCTTCACCACCGGCGCGGGCCCCTGCCAACCGGGGCCGAAGGCGTTGCCGTCTGACTTCTTGAGATCGAAGTACTTCTGAATCACCGCCGCCGCTGCCGGCGCTGCCTCGCGACCGCCGAAGCCGCTGTGCTCGTTGAGCACCACCACCGCCACCTCGGGATCCGACGCGGGAGCGAAAGCCGCGAACCACGCGTGGTCGCGCTCGAGGTACGGCAGCTGTTCCTTCTTCAAGCGCACGGCGCCCAGCCGCACCACCTGCGCCGTGCCCGTCTTGCCGGCGACCACCACGTCCTTCAGGCGCGCGCGGCTCGCCGTCCCTCCCGGCTCGTTGACCACGGCGGTAAACGCGTCGACGATCAGCTGGTGCTCTTCGACGCTCATCTCGATCTGCCGCACGAGCTTCGGAGTGAACTCTTCGAGCGTCTCACCCGACGCCGATTCCACCCGCCGCACCACCTGCGGGGTGAACACCTTGCCGCCGTTGCCGAGCGCCGAATACATCACCGCCAGCTGCAGCGGTGTGACGTTGACGTCGCCCTGGCCGATTGACGTGTTGAGCACCATGCCCTTGGTGTAGCCGCCGGGCGTGACCCGGTTGTGATACGCCGTGTCGGGGATGATGCCGGCCACTTCGGCGGCGATGTTGAGACCGGTCACCGCGCCGAGGCCGAGCTCGCGGGCTTCCTTCGCGATCGGCTCGATGCCGATCACATCGCCCATGCGGTAGAAGTAGACGTCGCAGCTCATGTGCAGCGCCTTGCGTGCGTCCACCGGCCCGTGGCCACGGTCGAGGTCGCAGCGCCAGGTGCGGTTGCCCAGCCGGTAGCCACCGGGGCAGTTGACGCTGGTGTGCGGCGTGAAGGCGCCCGAGTGAAGCCCCGCCAGCAGGGTAATCGGCTTGAACGTCGAGCCAGGGTGGTAGTGCTCGGCCACCGCGCGGAACACCATCGGCTGAAGTGGATCCTTCTGAAGCTTCGCCAGCTGCTGCGCCGAGACCCGGCCCGTCAGCATGTTCGGGTCGAACGATGGCCGCGACACCATCGCGAGGATGAAGCCCGTTCTCGGGTCGAGCACCACGATGCTGCCGGCCACTCCAGGGAACACGCGCTCGGCCTCGGCCTGCAGCCGGCCGTCGATGCTGAGCACCACGTTGTTGCCGGGGCGCGGAATCACCTCAGCCCCCTTGTCGACGATGATGTTGCCGTTCTCGCGCATCACCTCACCGCGCGCGTTCACGACTTCCTTCCGCAGCCCGTCTTGCCCGCGCAGCGTGTTCTCGAAGCTTCGTTCGACGCCGCGCCGGCCGATGTAGTCGCCCAGGGCGTACGGCGTGCGCTCGGCCTTTTTGGCGTTGAGGCTCGTCAGCTCTTCCTGCGTGACCTCGTTCATGTAGCCGAGCGCGTGGGCGAGCGCGTCGTGAATCGGGTAGTTGCGGTGCGGCACCGGCTCGAGGTCCACCCCGGGCAGCAGATGCAGCCGCGCGTTGATGCGATCGACCTCGTTTCGGTCGAGGTCCACCTGCACCACCATCGGCTGGTAGCGCTGCGGCCCGTGCGCCGCCTTGAGTCGGCTTTCGATGGTGGTCAGGGCCAGCTCGTCCCAGCTCAAGATGTCGGCCAGCTGGGGCAGGACCTCGGCGACGCACTTGAGGCAAAATGCCGGGGTGATCGAGACGTCGAAAGACGGCCGGCTGTCGACCAGCACTTCCCCGCGGCGGTCTTTGATCAACCCGCGCGGCGCTCGAACGCGAACGTCTTTGAACTGGTTGTCCGTCGAGAGCGCCAGGAACTCGTCGTACCGCACCACCATGAGGCGGTAGAGGTTGAGCGCGAGAATGAACAAGCCCAGCAGGAAGAAGGCACCCAGCCAGAGGAAGCGCGTGCGCAGCTCGCGGCCTTCGGTGTTTCTTCCCAGCTCCACTACAGCAGCACTCCCGTCGCAGGCCGGTCATGCCCTGGGTCGAGCTTCATCAGCAGTGGCCACAAGAGCAGCCCGGTCAACGTCGAGAGCGCGATCTGCAGCGGCACGCCCGACAAGGTGGCCACCGCTCCGCCGCCGTTCAGCGAGGTGAGCCACGAAAAGAAGACGGCGAGCAGGGCGTGGCCGAAGGTGGCGGCTCCGGTGAGCGCCGCGTAGACGACCCGCGCCCGCGCATCGACGAAGGACGCGAGCAGCCGCACGAGCAGGAACACGAGCACGGCGAGGAAGGGATACAGGCCCGTCGGCCGGCCGGTGAAGACGTCGAGCAGGTAGCCGATGCCAAACGAAGTGACGGCCCCCTCGAGCGTGTTGGCGCGCAGCCCGAGAAAGACGACCAGCGCCAACGTCACGTCGATGCGAATCACCGAGAAGCCGAACACCTTCACCGCCACCGACTCGAGGCACAGCATCGCCAGCGACAGCACCAGCATCACCACCATTCTCATGGCCGCCCCTTCGTCGCGGGCAGCAACGCCTGCACGGGTTGCGGCACGACGAGCACTTCTTCGACCCGGCGCAAGTTGACCGAAGGCACCACGCTGGCCGAGAGGAACATGCCGCCCGACACGCGCTTCACGTCGTCGATCTTTCCAATCACCAGCCCTTGAGGAAACACGCCGTCGGTGCCCGAGGTGATCACCAGGTCGCCTTCGAGCACGTCATCGCCGCGACCCGCGTTCTCGAGCGCCAGCGACTTGCCGTCACCCACGCCCACCGCCGTCGCACGCACGCGCGACCGCTGCAGCGTCACGCCAATCTTGCTCTGCGGGTCCGATACCAGCATCACTTCCGCGCTGCCTCCCACCGACGACACGACCTGGCCGACCACGCCCTCGGGCGTGACCACCGGCATGCCTTTACGCACCGCGTCGTCTTCACCGCGGTTGATGCGCATCGAGAGGAAGTGAGGTGACAGGTTGATGCCAATGACGCGCGCCGCCACCTCGAGCTCAGGCGTCGTGTCGACGTAGCCGAGCATCGCCTTCAAGCGCGCGTTCGTGCCTTCTGCTTCCTTCAAAGCGTGAAGCTCGGCGCGCGTCTCGGAAAGCTCGGTGCGGCACGACAGTGCTTCTTCGTGCGAGCCGCGCAGGGCGAGGTAACCCGACACACCGCCCCCCACCCCGTTCGTGATCGAGGTCAGCGCGTCTTGAATCGGAGCGGCGACCCACAACACCGCCCTGTCGACGAAGTTCGGATCGCGGCCCCGGTGTCCGGATGAAAGGTACGTCACCATGGGGTAGAGCAGCAGCGCGGCGACAATCAGCACGTCGCGGTAGCGCTTGAGCAGGGAGAACATCAGATCCCTTGCATGTTCAGTGGGCAGATCCTACAGGTCAAGTCCACAACCCATGGCAAATCCCGTCGATTCCAAGCGGCTGTTCTCTTACGTCTTCATCTTTGTCCTCGCGCTGCTGTTCGCGGTGCAGTGGGGCCCCGGCTCCAAGGGCTGCACGGCCGGCACCCCCGAGACCAAGTCAGACATCGCCGCGACCGTGAACGGCAAAGAGATTCCGACCAAAGAGTTCAGCCAGGCGTACTCGAACGAGCTCAACAACTTCCGTTCGCAGGGCATGACCGCCGAGCTTGCCCGCCAGTTCGGCCTGCCCCGCCAGGTCATCGACCGCCTCGTCAACTTCGAGCTGCTCGCCCAGGCTGCCGAAGCCCGCGGCATCTCGGCGTCGGACAACGAGGTCCTCGACCAGCTGAAGAAGAACCCGAACTTCCAGAAGGAAGGCGCGTTCGACCACGAGGTCTACAAGCAGGTGCTTCACGACTACTTCCGCCAGACCCCGGTCATCTTCGAGGCCGATCTGCGCCGCCGCATGGCCGCCGCCAAGATGCTCGACCTGGTCGAGTCGGGCGCGGTCGTGAGTGAGGACGAAGTGAAGGCGCGCTACCTGAAGGACGGCAACAAGGCGAAGGCGACCTTCGTGCGCTTCACCCCCCAGATGTTCGCAGGCAAGGTGCTGCCGTCGAAGGACAGCGACATCGCCGCCTGGGCGAAGGACCACGAGAAGGAAATCGGCGAGTACTACACCGCCAACGCGCTCAGCTACTCGCAGCCCGAGCGCGTGCGCGTTCGCCAGATCCTGATTCGCGCCAACCGGGAAGACAGCGAAGAGAAGCGCAAGGAAGCGCAGGCGAAGATTGAAGGCCTGAAGAAAGAAATTGCCGGCGGCAAGGACTTCGCCGAGATGGCGAAGCAGTTCTCGGAAGACGTCGAGACGAAGGAAAAAGGTGGAGACCTCGGGCTGGTCGAGCGCATCTCGCTTCCTCCGCAGCTCGCTTCGGCCGTGTTTGGCCTCAAGGTCGGCGAGGTCACCGCGCCGATCGAGACGCCCCTTGGCTGGCACCTCGCGAAGGTCGAAGAGAAGAAGGCCCCCGAGACCCGCACCCTCGACACGGTTCGCACCGAGATCGCCTCTGTGCTGCTGACCCGCGAGAAGGCGCGCACGCTCGCGAAGGCCGAGGCCGACAAAGCGCTGGCCGGGATGAAGGGCGGCAAGTCGCTGGCCGAGCTCTACCCGATCAGCCTCGATGCGCCGGCGAAGAACTCCTTTCAGTTCGCGGCCGAGACCAAGCCCGAAGCGATCGACACCGGCGACTTCAACACCACCACCCTCTCGATTCCCCAGCTCGGCACCGCGCCCGAAGCGATCAAGGCGATCTCCGACCTGTCGGCGCCCGGCCCGCTGAACCAGGTGTTCGACGTCGGTGAGGGCTATGCGGTCATCTCGGTCGACACCCGCGTCCGCCCAACGGATTCGGACTTCGAGACCCAGAAGCAGCAGATGAAGGTCGAGGCGATCAAGGGCAAGCAGTTCGAGCTCCGCGAAGCCTTCATGAAGTCGCTGAAACAGCGCGGCCAGGTCACTGTGAATGACCACGTGATCGATCAGCTGTCACAGGGGTAGCCGCCCGTTTGCTGAGACGACGGCTGGTGACGATTCCAGCCGTGTGGCTGGGGACGACGGCGCTCACCGCCTCTGCCCCTTTTCTTCTCATCCTCGCCGCCGTCGGCGATCTCGCGCGCAGGAGTTCCACCTTTGCGTCGGTGCGGGTGCTGGTCTTCGGCCTCTTCTTCGGGTGGACGGAGTGCCTCGGCACCCTCTTCCTCAGCGCCATCGGCGTCTGGTCCATCGGCCGGCCCGCCGCTCGCCTCGGCTACACCTTCGCGGTGCAGCGCCTGTACACGGCGGCGCTCTTCCATTCGGCGCGCATCCTCCTGTCGCTGCGGTTCGAGGTCGAAGGCGACGAGCTCGTCGATGCCGGGCCACTGCTGGTGCTGGTGCGCCACTCGAGCATCGTCGACACGCTGCTGCCGGGCGTCTTTCTCGCAGGGCGTCATGGGCTGAAGCTTCGCTACGTGCTCAAGCGCGAGCTGCAGTGGGGGCCGTGTCTCGACATCGCTGGCCACTGGTTGCCGAACCACTTCGCGTCGCGCGACAGCAGCAACTCCGAAAGTGAAATTCGAAAGGTCGCCGCGCTGAAGACGGGGCTGCAGCCGAACGAGGGCGTCATTCTCTATCCAGAAGGCACGCGCTTCTCTGCGTCGAAGCGTCTGCGCACGCTCGAGAAGGTCGACCCGGCCCTGCGCGAGCGGGCCTCGAAGCTCACCCACGTGATGCCGCCGCGGCTGGGAGGCACCCTCGCCCTTCTCGACGCTGCGCCGGCGTGCGACGTCCTGGTGATGGCGCACCATGGGCTCGCGGGCTTCTCGTCGATTCGCGACATCTGGATGGGGAAGCTCACCGGCACCACGGTGCGGCTGAAGTACTTCCGGATTCCGGCCGCGCAGATTCCAGCAAGCCGCGATGAACGGATCTCGTTTCTCTACGGCGCGTGGGAACAGATCGACGGCTGGCTGGCCGGGGTGGCGGCATGATGGCCGTCGCCGCTGCGGGAATCTTCGGCGCGATGTTCGTGCTGTGGTTGCTGAGCCTGAAGCTCAAAGACAGCAGCATCGTCGACATCTTCTGGGGCTGCGGCTTCGTCGGCGTCGGTTGGCTCGGCTACTTCTGGCAGCCGTCTGACCGTGCGCTGCTCGCCGCGGCACTGACGACCCTGTGGGGGGGGCGGCTGTCGTTTCATCTCTTTGTGCGGAACCATGGCAAGCCCGAAGACCAGCGGTACCAGGCGATGCGCGCGAAGCGCGGGGCGTCGTGGTGGATCTGGAGCCTGGTCATCGTCTTCGGCCTGCAGGGCGCGCTGATGTGGGTCGTGTCGCTGCCGCTGCAGACGATTCGCCCGGGGCCCCTGGGGGTGCTCGATGGGGTCGCGGCCCTGGTCGTCCTGGGCGGGGTCGCCTTCGAGGCGCTCGGTGACGCGCAGCTGAAGGCGTTCAAGCGCGATCATCCCGGGCAGCTGATGACGACGGGGCTGTGGTCGTGGTCGCGGCACCCGAACTACTTCGGCGACTTCGTCGTCTGGTGGGGCCTGTTCGGCTTCGGTGCCTGGTGGGCGGGCGTCGGGCCAATCGTGATGGCGGTGTTGCTCACCCGCGTGTCCGGCGTGCCGATGCTCGAGCAGACGATGAAGAACAAGCCCGGCTGGGTCGAGTACGCGCGGCGCACCTCGGCGTTCTTTCCCCTGCCCCCAAAAGAATGAAGCGCCTCACCGCCTTCGTTTTGCTGTTGTTGTCGTCGTGCAAGCAAAAGGCGATCGAGCACCCCACTGCCGTCGCAGGCCGCAGCTACCAGGTGCTCTTGCCTGAGCAGGTTGAGTCCGCGCCCGTGCTGGTGGTGCTTCACGCGTTCTCGACCTCGGCGCAGACGCAGCGCGGGTACTTCGACGCCGATCGCGTGTTCCTGAAGCAGGGCTACGTGGTGGTGCTGCCGACGGGGACGACTGACGCCGACGGCAACACGTTCTGGAATGCGACCGACGGGTGCTGCGATCAGCACGGCACGAAGCCGGACGATGTCGCCTACCTCGATGCAGTGCTCGACGACGTCGCCGCGCGGTACCCCGTCGACCCGAAGCGCGTGTTTCTCGCCGGCGTCTCGAACGGCGGCTTCATGGCTCAGCGGTACGCATGCGATCGGGCCCAGCGTGTCCGCGGCTTTGCGAGTGTCTCCGGCGCGCTGTGGGAAGACCTCACCCGCTGCGTTCCGGCGAAGCCTGTCGCCGCGCTGCTGGTGCATGGCGATGCAGATCCGGTGGTGCGGATCGACGGAGGCGTGAGTCTGATCACCGGCTCATCGGCGCGGTATCCATCGGCGCAGACCGCCGCCCAGTTCTGGGCCGGCGCGGCGGCGCCCGTCGTGTCGAGCGACACGAGCACCACGACCTTGAAGTGGCCCGGTGACGTGCAGCTGTGGACGTTTCACGGGGTAGGCCACGCGATTCCCCGCTCGGAAGGCCTGCCCCGCCGCATCGACGACTTCTTCGCGAAGCTGCCGTAGTCCGCTCATCCCGACAGCAATCGAGGGATGAACGGAAGTGTCGCTACCCAGCCACCACGGAATCGCGCCCCGCTGCCTTCGCCCTGTACATCGCGCGATCCGCCGCCTCGAGCAGCCCGAGCGCGGACAGCGCGTGATCCGGAAAGCTCGCCGTGCCGATCGAAACGGTGAGCGAAACCGGCGCCCCGCCCCCGACATCGAAGGTCCGCCCGCGGAACGCCTCGAGAATCCGCTGCGCCGCGATCAGCGCCCCAGCGGGCCCCGTCTCGAGCAGCAGCAACGCAAACTCATCACCGCCGTACCGAAACGCCGAGTCGACCCCCCGCGTCGCTTCCGCCAGCACCTCGCCGACCAACTTCAGCGCCCTGCTGCCCGCGAGGTGCCCGCGCGAGTCGTTGACCGCCTTGAACTTGTCGACGTCGAGGAACAGCACGGACATCGGCCGGCCGAACCGCTGACACCGCTTCATCTCGGCCTCGAGCGACTGATGCAGCCGCCGCGCGTTGAAGAGCCCGGTGTGCTCGTCGACCTGCGTGAGCTCCTGCACGCGCTTGAAGTTCCGCGCGTTGTCGATCGCGATCGCTGCGAAGTCCGCGATCGCCGCCGCCGCTCGAAGGTCATCCTCGGTAAACGGCACCGCATCCTCGCCGTTGACCAGCTCGAGCACCCCCAGCACCCGCTCGCGCACGATCAGCGGCACCGCCAGCGCTGACCGCGTGTGGGCTTGCGTCTCTTCATCGAACCGCGGCGCGAAGTCTGGATCCGCCCGCACGTTCGCCACCAACCTCGGCCGCCCCGAGGTGAACACCGTACCCGCGATGCCTTCGCCCGCCAGCACCGTCAGCAGCTTCAGCCGTTCAGCCCCGGGCCCGACACAGATCTCGAAGTGCAGCATGCCGTCGTCGCCCTCGAGCAGCAGCGACCAACGCTCGGCGCCCAGCAGCCCCGAGACCTTCTGGCCAATCAGCGTCAGCACCTGGTCGACCTCGAGCGTCGACGTCAGCGCCTTGGCGATGTCGTTGAAGGCCGCCAGCTGCTCGACCGTTCGCTTCATCGCGCCCAGCAGATCGGCGGGATTCAATTGGCGGCGTACCCGTGGTTAAGAGGCGTGCCCTTTCTTACACCATGCCCGCACCGCTCCTCGTCCTCGCGTCCGCTTCTCCCCGCCGCCAGCAGCTGCTGGCCCAGCTCGGGCTGAAGTTCGAAGTGTCACCCGCGGACCTCGACGAGAGCGTCCATCAGGGCGAAGCCGCCCACACCTACGTCGAGCGCCTCGCCCGTGCGAAGGCCGCCGTCACCGCCCGCGCGCACCCCGGCGCCGTCTGCCTCGCTGCCGACACTTCGGTCGTCGTCGACGGGGAAATTCTCGGTAAACCCCAAGACGACACCGAAGGCCGCGCGATGCTGAAGCGCCTCTCGGGCCGCAGCCACGTCGTGATGACGGGCGTCGCCGTTGCCGGCCCGATCGTCGAGTCCCTCGTCGTCGAGACCAAGGTCCGCTTCCGCGTCTTGAGCCTCGCCGAGGTCGTCTGGTACGTCGCCACCGGCGAAGGCCGCGACAAGGCCGGCGGCTACGCGTCTCAGGCCCGCGCGGGCGCTTTCATCGAAGCAATCGAAGGCAGCGTCAGCAGCGTCATCGGCCTGCCCCTCGCCGAGTCCCTGGCCCTGCTCGAGAAGGCCGGCGTCGAGCTGCCCTGGGCGATGGAGTGACGGACCTCGCCGAAAACTTCGCGGCCATCGAGGCGCGCATCGTCGCCGCCTGTTCCCGCGCCGGCCGCCCCCGCACCGACGTCGTCCTCGTCGCCGTCTCGAAGCTCCACCCGCCCGAAGCCATTCGCGCAGCCTACGCCCTGGGCCAGCGCGACTTCGGCGAGAACTACGCGCAGGAGCTGCGCGACAAGCACGCCGCCCTCGCCGACCTCGACGGCCTTCGCTGGCACGCGATCGGCCCACTGCAGCCAAAGAACGCGAAGTACGTCGCCAGGGCCGCCCACACCTTCCACGCGCTCGAACGGCTCGACACCGCGCAAGAGCTCTCGAAGCGCCGCACTGGCGAGCCGCTGCGCTGCCTGCTCGAGGTCAACGTCGGCACCGAAGCAACCAAGGCCGGCCTCACCCCGAAAGCCGCAGGTCAGTTCGCGACAGGCCTCGCCGCCCTGCCCAACCTCACCGTCGTCGGCCTCACCTGCCTGCCGCCGTTCAGCGAAGATCCGCAGGCCTCTCGCCCGCATTTCGCCGCACTGCGGGCGCTGGCGCAGGGCCTGAGACTCGAGGCGCTGTCGATGGGCACCACCCAGGACTTCGAGGTGGCGATCGAAGAAGGCGCCACGCTCGTCCGCGTCGGTACCGCGCTCTTCGGAGCTAGAGCGCCTTGAGCTTCAGCTTCAGCTCATCGGTGACCAACACCTTGAAGTCGCAGCCGCAGTAGTTGCAGAGCACTTCGTCGCCCGTACCAACGGGCGGGTCGCACGGGTTGTTCGCGTCGCAGCCGGGGCACTCGAACTCTTTGAACTTCATCTGCCCGGGCAGCAGCTGCTTGTCGTCGTCGTCGTCGTAGTGCGGCTTGACCATGGTCAGGCTCCTACCAGCGGTTCAGGAAGTCCGTCATCTCGCTGAGCGCGACCGAGCGCGCAGTCTGAATCGGGGCGAGAAAATCGGCGACGCACTTCAGCAGCTTGCCGTCTTGCATCAGCGTCTCGCGCGGCAGCTCGCCCACCGCGGCGTCACTGTGCGCAATCGCCGAGCTCGCCCGCAGCGGAGCACCGCTCAAGATCTCGGCCTCGCCGCACACCTCGCCCCGCGTCACGTTGCCCAGCTCGACGACGTCTTTGCCCGGGCGCGCCGACAGCCGCACCTCGCCGTGAATGACGAAGTACAGCGACGTGCTGGCGTCGCCCTGCTGGAACAGCACCGACTGCGGCGGGTAGCGAAGCGCCACCCCTTTCCGCATCACCTTCTCGGCCACTGGGCCGAGCGCGCGCAGGAAGGGATTCTCGGCCAACAGCGGGTCACCCTGCACGAGCTCCCACAGGTTGGCGCGCTTCAGCGCCACGCGCACCACGTTGTCTTCAGGAGGAGCCGCGCTCATCGGGCCTCGACGTCGGCGGTCGGCAGCGTGCGGTAGTTCTGGTCGATGTGCTCCATCAGCTCGAAGAAGGAGTCGCCGTACAACGTCTCGTCGTCCACCGAATACCCGCGGCGGTTCACGTAGAACGAGCCCGAGTTGCACTCGCGTTCCCAACCCGCAAGCCGTTCGATCTCTTCGCCCGTGTCGTCCGTCTCGCGGCAGTCCTTCTGTTTTGTCGTCTTGTTCACAAAGCAACAACGCCCCGACGGGAACACCTGGATCATCGGGCGGAAGTTCACGTCTTTGTCCTTCGCGTAGCTGTCCGTCACCACCGACGTGCCGAGGAAGTTCTTTGGATCCATGCCGTAGCCGTGGAGCATGAAGAGCACCGGGTACCGCTTGTCTTTGTTGTCGGGGTGCTCGTAGCCGGGCGGCAGCGCAATCGCGTACCCGCGCTTCGCCTTTAGCGCCTTCGACTCGAAGAACTCGAGCTTCTGGCGGTCATCGAGGCTCGCCCCCGTGAAGGGGGTGATCGGCCGATCCAGCGACGGCCACGTCGCCGCGGCCCAGTTGTACATGACGGAAAAACGGTTCAGCGCTTGCTGGTTCGTGCCTACGTGGTCGCCTTCACCCGCGAGACGATCGGCGTCCGTCGGCTGTTCCTTGCCGTAGAGCATCACCAGGTCGCGCGGCACCGACTTCCACCGGTTGTTCCACGGCGTGAACTGCCCCGTGCGCGGGTCGACCATTCCCGGAATCGACTCGAAGGTCCGGTATTCGCCCGTCGGCGTCGAACGCAGCGCCTTCACCAAGCCGAAGAGCTGCTTCGCCATCACGCCCAGGTTGAAGACGTCGCGAATGCCTCCGTCGGCGAGCACGTTGATCCGCTTGCGCTGCTTCGCGTCGAGCGCGCGGAAGTTCGTGCGGCCGTCGTACTTGAGCAGCGTCTTCCGGCCGGAGATCAGGTCGTACTTGCCGTTGCCTTCTCCGAGGTCGCCCGTGTTCGGCACGCCGTCCACGCCGTCGTCGCGGTACGGCTCGCCTTGCTGCCAGAGCCAGTCGTCCTCCGTGCCCACCGCGTTCGTGTCGACGTCGTAGTTGTCGTGGTTCGGATCCACTGCCGCGGGATTCGCCGTCGTCGCGCAGCCGCCCTTGCCGTCTTCCTTCGCATCGGGGCAGCCGTCGGTGCCGACGTCGTCGAAGCGTTCCCACGGGTTGTTGACGATGGGCTCACCGAAATCGCGACGGCCGTTGTTGTTGTAGTCGTACGCGAGCCCCACCGGCATCGCGCGCGCGGCCTCCCTGCAAGGGTCCACCGCCCCCGCGTGGTTCAGCATGTACAGCGGGGTGTCGCCCTTGTTGGCCTCGGCAGCGCCGCCCTGGTTCGCGCAGAAAGCGTCCGCGTAGCTGCGCTCTTGCGACAGGGGCAGCGGGTGAATGCGGTTGCCCGGGTCGCCGCAGAAGTCGACCGGCGCCTGCGTGTCGCGGCAGAAGAAGAGGCGCGGCTGCCCATCGCAGAACGTGATCGCGTCGTACTTCCCGTCTGGGTTGTATTCGAGGTTCCTGAGGTTCTTCACCTTCACCGGGTTGGTGCAGAAGTCCGCCGGCGGGTGGCGCATGCGGGAAGGCTCGACGCCCGGCGGCGAATACGGCGACAGCGGGTTCTCGGTGAAAAAGTTTCCGAACGCGAGCGTGAGATCCGAAACCATCTCGCCGTAATTGTCGCGGCTGAAGTTCGAGCCGTTCGTCGTGTAGTGCCAGTGGTTGAAGTCCTGCTGGTGTTCCCACTTCAGGGTCGGCGTCGGCACGCGGCACGCTTCGATCGTCGCCGGGTCATTGAGCTTCGTCGGATCCATCGCCAGAATCTTCTCGAGCTCCGCGCGCGAGCAGAAGCCGCCCAGCGTGAACTTGTCGAGCATCCGGAAGAAGAACGCCGCGTCCAGCGGCCCGCCCTGCGGGGCCACCCCGTCGAACTTCTCTGGCCGCGAGAACCCCAGCGCCGACGTGCCGATGCCGCCCATCGAGACGCCCGCCACAATCCGATACGTCGTCGACACCTTCTCGACCACCTTCGGTTCAGGCGGCTTCACCTCGGACGGCTTCCCACAACCGAGCAGGAGCCAACCAACGAGAAGAACGGGCGCGCCGAGGACCTTCACCCGGCACATATAGAGGAAAAGTGGGTTTGAATGCAGCCCTTGCCCAGGACGTTCATGTCACAAGCCATGCGACAGTTCAGTCACGCCGCCGTCTGCACCGTCACCCTGCTGGCGGGCCTCGCGTCTGCTGCTGAGCCCACCCCCATTCGGTCGGCCTTCGGGCCCGGCGAGCAGAGCACCTTCGAGGTCAGCTACCTCGGCGTGCCCACCGGCATCGCGACGATCACCGTCGGCCTGAAGATGCAGCAGTACGGGCGCGACGTCTGGCCGCTGGTCTGCACCGCGCAGACGGACCTCGACATCTACCCGGTGCGCGATCGCTTCGTCTCGTACTGGGACTTCGCTGCCCAGCAGAACGTCGGCTCTGACTTCGTCGCCGACGAGAACAAGAAGCGCCGCCGCGAGAAGTTCCGCTACGACCGGGTCGCTGGGAAGATCTTCGCGACCAAGCAGGCAGGCGGAAAAGAAGAAAGAGCGCTGGAGTACCCACTGCCCGAGGGCGTGGTGGATCTCGCCGCCGCGGCTTTCCAGGTGCGCAACAAGCCCCTGAACATCGACGACGTCGTCACCGTCTCGATTTTCACCGGGATGATCACCTACCAGATGACGGCGAAGGTCGAAGGCCGCGAGAAGCTGAAGACGGTGATGGGCGAGAAAGACTGCCTGCGCGTCAGCTTCACCGCCGCCTGGTCGGGAATGCTCGCCCCGCGCAAACCCCTGACGATGTACTTCACCGACGACGCCTTTCACGTGCCGGTGCGCTTCGAAGCCGAGCTGGTGCTGGGCTCGGTGGTGGCAGAGCTGAAGACGTTCTACCCAGGAAAGGACTACTCCCGATGACCCGCTTGCTGATCGCCGTGGTCGTATTGCAGTCGTTCGTCACCGTCGCTTCGATGCCCGCACCCGTCGCCGCGGCCGAGAAGGCGCCGCTGCCACCCTTTCCCACCGACGCCGAGTGCATTCCCCTGCCTGCCGCGCGCCTGCCTCTGTCTTTCCAGCCGGGCGAGACGTTGGACTACGACCTCGACGCGCTCGGCGCGAAGGCCGGAAAGATGACGATGAAGGTGCTGCCGATGAAAGACGGCCTGTTGCCCGTCGAGGTCGCGGCCGAGACCAACACCTTCTTCTCGAAGGTCCGCAAGGTGAAGGGCTCGGGCACCAGCTTCTTGAACCCGCGCACGCTGCGCCCGAACCGATACCTGGAAGACGCCACTGAGGACAACGTGCACCGGGTCGCCGACGTTGCGTTTCACCCGCGCGACAAGCGCGTGCGCCTCACCAGCACCATCGACGGCGCGGTGAACCAGTGGGACATGTCGTGGGCCAACGAAGGCATGGACGTGGCGGGCACCATCTACGCGCTGCGACAGCTGCCGCTGAAAGACGGAATGAAGGTCTGCTTCGACGCCTACGGCATTCGGCGCATGTGGCGCACATGGGGCCGCGTCGTCGGCAAGGAACACGTCTCGATGCCCGTGGGTGAGTTCGAGGCCTGGCACATCGAAGGCGTCGCCGCGCGCTTCGACCTGCCCGACGCCCGCCGCGAGATCCACGTCTGGATCACCGACGACCCGCGCCGCCTGCCCTTGGCCGCATTGGGCGCGATCGACCTCGGCACCGTTCGCGCCACCCTGACCGGCTTCAGCCGCCCCGGCGACAAAGGCACCCGCGCCGAGCCGAAGGGCAACCTGAAGTGGTGACCCGCACCTGCAGCGCTTCGTTCAGCCGTTGCCGTTCTTGATCTTGCCAGCGGCCTGCGAGAGCCGCTTGCGAAGCTGGGCGACGACGACCATCAGGTACTCGAGCCGGTTCAGCACGCGGAAGTCTTCGGCGAGCTCGATCAACCGAATCGGCGTCGGCCGTTCGCTGCGCAGCGTGTCGAGAATGTCGGTGAAGTGCGCCTCGACCTCGCCAATCGCGTCGAGGCCCTCACGCAAATCGTCCTCGAGGAAGTCGAGCAACACTTCGCTGTCTTCGCGGCGGGGAAGGAACCGCTCGAGCCGGTCGACCGATTCTTTGATCGCATCCACCGAGCGCGACAGCGGTGGAAGTTCAGCCAGTGCTTGAGCGGTTGCCATGCAGCAGACGCTACAGGCGTGATCCGTTCGGTCAAATTTCGAGACCTGAACGGATCAGAATTTGCGGAAGAACGGCGGCTTAGATCAGGCCGCGGGCCCGGCGGATCTGCTCGATGGTCTTGTTGTATTCGACCTCGAACGCCGACGTCCCTTCCTGCAAGTGCTTCAGCCGGCCGCGCGCTTCGCGATCGATCTCGTCGTCCACGTCGAGGTGCTTCTTCATCGCCTGGAAAATCTTGGTGCGCATCACCGTGTCGGCCGAGAAGACCTCTTCCACGTTCCGCGAAATGAGCAGGAACTCGAGCATCTGGTTGATGCAGTACTCGATGCCTTCGTCGCCCATCTTGAAGCCGCGCACATCGGCCATCTCGCGCTTCACCTGGTTGAACTTCGAGGCGTCGTAGCCGCGGCGTTCGAGGGCTTCGCGCGTCGCCTGGTTCACCCGTTCTTCGGCGGCCAGGTACTCGCGCATGATCGCCGAGAGATCCATTTCCGCGTCGGCGATCCGCATCGTCTCGACTTCCACGTCACCGTCCTGCATGAGGCGCTGCACGACCTCGCGGGCGATGATGGGAATCACTTTGGGGTACAGCCGCATGGGCGATCCTTCCGCGTGAGTGACTTAGACACCCGATCGTTTACGCAACCGGGTGGGTCGGGGCAACGAAAAACCCTCGATTGGGCCAGCGTTTTCGCAGCGTTGAACGGTCGATTGGCGATTTTTAGGCTTGCTTGTCTGCGATCAAACCTCCCGTGCGTTACAGCTGCCGCTGCCCATGACGACCAACATTCGCGTCTTCTCTGACTACGTCTGCCCCTGGTGCTACGTCGGTTTGAAGGAAGCCGAGAAGCTGCACGATCAGTTCGAGGTCGAGCTCGATTGGCAGCCTTTCGAGCTTCGGCCCGGAGCGCCCGAAGCCGGCTGGGCGATTCCCGAGCACATCCGCGCCAAGATGTCGGACCCCAACAACCCGCTGAAGCTCCGCGCCAAAAAGCTCGGCATCACCCTTCACGAGCGCGAGTGGATTCCGTCGTCGCGCCGCGCCCACGAGTGCACCGAGTTCGCCCGCAAGCACGGCCAGCTCGAGGCCTTTCACGAGCGCGTCCTCACGTCCTACTGGATCGACGCCAAAGACATCCACGACTGGGCCGTGCTCGAAGACTGCGCGAAGCAGGCGAGCCTTGATCCAGCCGCCATGAAAGCGTCCGTCGAGGCCGGCGACTTCAAGCGCGAGGTTGACTCCCGCGTCGAGGCCGCGCACGAGCAGGGCATTCACGCAGTGCCCACGTTCATCATCGGCGACAAGTACGCCGTGCAGGGTGCGCAGGAGTACGGCGTGTTCAAGCAGGCGATGGAAAAGCTCGGCGTCGCTCCGCGCACGCACTGATAACGGTCAGTCGCACCGCTACTTGCTGCCGAACGACCGCACGAAGGCCTGCGGTTATCTTCCTCTCGCAGCTCACCCGCGGAAAAAGAGGAGGCCCCATGTTGGTTCCGAGAACCCGAGAGCAGGCCCTGGGCGCAGTGCAGAAGGAAGTCCTCGCCGAGAAGGCGAGCGCGATGGGCCGCGTGGGCGAAAGGCTCGAAAAGTTCCTCGACGAGCTCCAGCTGCTCGAGCTCGCGCTCGTCGGCACCCGGGGCGAGCAGCGCACCCCGCTGATCTCCGCCCACGCCGAGGCCCGCAAGCAGGCCGAACAGTTCCTCTGGTACCTCGTCGTTCAGCGCGAGGCGCTGGGCCTCCGGTCGCACACCGACCTCGAGCAGGTGTACCCGATTCCCCCTGCGATCAAGGTGTGACGCCGCCCGGCTTAACCGTTGTCCGCCCCCGGGGTTCAGTGGTGAAAGCGGCCCCTGTATGCGCGTTCTTGCCTCTGTCCTCTGGGTGGGCTGCCTGCCGGCCTTTGCCGGGTCGCTGACTTTCGAGCAGGCCGTCGACCGCACCCTCGAGCGCAACGAACGGGCGATGATTTCGCACCAGGTCGTCACCGTTGGCGGCAACTACACCCGCCTCGACGTCGCCGCCGCCCAGGCCCGCGCCGCCCAGGCCGACCTGCGCTTGCAAGAACCCAACACCCGCCTCTTCCCCACCCCGGGACTCCGGCGGCCTCGTCATCTCCACCGCGCTCAGCCTGCTGGTGGTGACCGCCTTCTACTTGCTGGCCGACCGCCTGAAAGCCAGGCTCACGGCGCGGCGCGCTGCTGCTTCACCACCACCTTCACCTGCCCCGACTGCTCCGACAGCGTGACCTCGATGCGCTCGTTCGCCTTCACCCACGCGCCTTCCTGTTGCTGGTACCCGCGGCCCGAAAACGCCTTGTCATAAAAAGCCTGCGCCTCGGCCAGCGGCACCCCCGTCACCAGGTACGACAGCATCAGGTAGCCCTCGAACTGCACCGGAATCGCGCCCTTCGCCTGCGGCAGCACCGGCAGCGCCTCGCCGCCCGAGGTCTTCCTTTCCAGTGGCCGCGTCTCGCCCAGGATGACCGTGGTGAAGCCCTTCGCGTTCGGCTGCAGCACCACCGAGTAGGTGATGATCGCCTGCGGGTCGACTCCGGTGAGGATGCGATCGATCGCCTGCCGCGGCGCAATGTAGAGGTCCTGCTTCAGGAAGCTCGCCAGGAAGTGCTTGCCGATGTCTTCGGCGTTTCCCTGCACGAGCAGCTGCCGCAGCCGCACCGGAATGCCGTTGACCCAGGTCACGCCGTCGATCGGAATTTCATGAACGGTCTTCGGCGGCAGCTCCCACACAAACGGAAGCGCCGGCAGCGCGAGCACCAGCGGCTTGCCCGCATCGGGAATCCTGACGCGGCTGAAGTCGGGGTCGGCGGCCAACAGCAGCGCCGCCAGCGCCCAGCAGGAAGTCACAGGCCGAGGAACTTGCTCGAGCGCGCGCCGTACGACGCTTCCCACGCGCCAAACGACGGCGTTGTGTGCCACTCGGGTTCGCCTTCGGACACCGGCACGCTCTGAATGAAGCTGCTCTCTTCCCCTTTGAAGCTCATCTGGAAGTGCGTCATCCGTTCGATCTGGGCCGGGTGCTGCAAAACCACCTCGTCGACGAAGTCAACGAACGCAGTGCTCCGCGTGCCATCGCCCGTGCGGTTCGCCTCGTAGACGGTGCGCGCCGCCTGGAAGAAGCCTCCGTTCGCGCAGCCAGCCATCGTCAGGTTGCACTCGTTCTCTTCTCCCCCCACGTTCGTCAGGCCCCAGTCGCCGATGGCCATCACGAAGGGCTGACACTTCTCGTTCTGGCAGAAGCTGAAGTGCTTGAGCATGTTGTCCATCGGCTCTTTGAACATCGCGCCGCCGCCCGTATCGACGAAGAAGCGGGTGATGCCCTGCGGGTCGACGGTCAGCCGCGACGTGCACGAGATGCCGCCGTTGTCGGTGTAGACGCCCGAGGTCGGGCCGATGCTCAAGCCCAGGCCTGAACCTGCCGTGCACTGCACCTGCGCCGCGCTGCCCTGGCTGAACACCAGCGTGCGAGGCTTGCTGCGCGCATTCGCCTTCGCCGTCGCCTGGGCCGCCGCGCCGGGGGTGCGGTTGAAGCTCCCGGTGTACGAGTTCTGCTGGTAGGCCGTCGCGTCCCACAGCGGCTCGGTGGCAGCCTCGGTCGCCTTCAGCCGGAACATCGCCGCCTCGGAAAGAAAGAGGCCGCCGGTGATGATCGGAATCATCACCAGAATGCCCAGGGCCAATTCAGTCGCTGCCTGACCACGTAGCTGTCTTGTCGTGCGCATGCTCAGGTTCCTCCGCAAGTGGACGAAGCGTCTTCCACTGGTGACATCATTCGCATCGAGTAGTCGGCGACGACGGGCAGCACGTACTCGCCGCTGGCAGCGCGATCGACGGCGACCGCCGCGTAGCCGTTGAGGTTCGAGGGCGTCCAGTTGCCCTTCTTCGTCGTCATCAGCGGGTTGATCGCCGAGTAGCCGAGCACCATCTTCGAGAAGACCCAGTTCGCGAACGGGATCCGCATCGGGTACCAGAAGACCATTCGCACCGAGAGCCGCTGCGGAGGCCCTGGCTGATCGAACTCCTGCTCACCGGGTCCCACCGCCTTCGAGAAGCTGCGCTGCATCAGCAGGATGCTGCGCGACAGCGACCGCCGCACCCGCGCGCCCGCCATGTAGTCGTCGTCGTAGCGGTAGCCGTTGATGATGCTGTGCCGCCGGAATTCCTGGGCGAGCTCGGCGCCCGGCGCCCCGCCCTTGAGGTAGGTGCGGAAGGAAGGCAGCAACACCACCACCGCCGCGTCCATCATCGGCTTGCAGCGGGCGTGGTTCGTGCTGCCCACCCGCACCGCGCGGAACAACGCGTACTCGGCCAGCACCCGGGCCTGCAGCAGCAGGAACAGTTGCAGCGTCCCCAACAGGAGGAAGATCGTCAGCGGCAGCGTGAGCGCGCTCTCGACCATCGCCTGACCGCTCTGGGAATCGCGTCGCTTCATCAGCCCCTTGGGACTTACGGAATCCCTGCGTAGCCAACGGCCAGCAGGTCACTCAAGACGGCGTTGTTGCCCGCCGACACCGAGGCGCCGATGTCACCGCGCCACGTTGAATCGACGTTCGCCCGCACCAAAGTCGCACGCCAATAGGGGTTGAAGAGGTTGGGCGGCTCTTTCCAGTGGCCGGGCCGGTGGTAGTAGGCCATCGCGGCGGCGAGGCTCTGCATCTGGGGCTGCACGCCCGAGACCGCGTGCTGCGCCTTGAAGTTCGTCGTCTCGCCCGCGCCCGACTGGCGAAACTTGAAGTTGAAGAACAGGTTCCACGGGTCCGACTGGGTCGACAGATCTTTCGACGCGGCAGCGAACAGCTTCGGCTGCCCGAAGACATCGCCCGGGTCGGCCAGGGGGCCCGCGTTGGTATCGATGAAGTTGGGCCAGATGCACGACGACGCCGCGCACGGGTCGAAGAGGCCGCCGGCCGGCACGCTGTGGGGAAGCATCGTGTGGCGCTCGTCAGGCGGATCATCGTCCGGCTTGAAGTCTTCCGGGCACCAGTTGTGCGAGTCGGTGGTGTTCTGCTTGTCCGTCGAGCCGACCCAACCTTCGAACCTGAGGTTGCCGCTGGCCACACCCGGGTTGCCGAGCACCGCGCGCGGCCCTGCGTAGTTCACCGTCACCGAGCTCTCTTCGTCGCCCCACGCCGCGTAGCCGGTGGCCGGTCGCGCGCCGTGCGTCTGCGTCGTTGCGAAGTAGCCGTTGCCCTTCATCGCGTTGACGGTGACCTCGTTCTGCCCCCCCGAGGGGATCAGCAGCGTGCGAATGGCCGCCTGAATGGCGCGCGCTCCGTCGGCCCGACGGGTGATGAAGGTGTGGGCGCGGCTGCCCATCGCAGCGTCGATGCCGTTGTCGGTGATGCCCGAGCCGTAGCCAGTCGAAAACTCGCGGTTGGCGACGCCCAGGGCGCCACCGTTCGAGGTCGCGCCGGTGGAGGCGAGGCTTGCGGTGGTGAAGGGAGCAAGCTTCGCCTGCGCCGCCCCCAGCGCCGCCGCCTGCAGCCCATGGTACGCCGACGCTTCCGACTGAACGCTGCGCGCCTGCATGCCGGCCGCGTCATCGAGCCCATTCCAGATTCCCTTCACCCGCTGAGACTCTTTGTAGATCAGCGGCAGCCGCGCCGTGTCGAGGGTGTCCTGGCCAGCGTTGCTGTAGGCGCCGTAGCCCGTGATCTCGAGCTTCACCCGGCACGACTCGCCGTAGCAGAAGTTGCGATCGATCGCGTCCATGCCGTGCGCGGCGCGCGGGCAGTCGGAAGTCATGATCTGCGACCGGGTGCCCTCGCAGTACTTGATGGGAAACGAGACGTTGCTCGGGACCATCGCGCCGTCGCAGTACTCGTTCTGAAACTCGTCCCAATAGCTGTACCAGGTGGCGTTCAGCGCCGCGCGGTAGCTGCCCGCGAAGCTGACCGCGCTGTCGACGCCGGTGAGCGCGACCATCGTCGCGACCTGCGCACGGTTGAGCAGCGCCACCGAGTTGTAGGCGCGCGCCGTCGCAACTGCCTGGCTGTAGGCGCCTGCGTCGCTGGCGACCTGCATCTCCATCTTCTGGTGGGTGAGGTGGCTCAGACTCAAGGTGGCCATCACCAGCAGCACCAGAACGAGCAGGAACATCGAAAACATCACGAGGGCCTGACCACGCACCTGTGCGCATCGGTTGCGGAGCATGGCCCGAATAATCGAGGCGGAAGTGCGAGGGTGCAATGCGAGCTTCGGACGCGTGTCACGCTGGCGCCTCGCACACCCGGGTGAACAGGCGCACATCGTCCGCAATCACCGACAGCGGTCTGCGTAGGGAGCGCATGCTCAAGCTCCTTCCGCTGGTCCTCGCCGCCTGCGTCACCGTTTCCCCCTCTGGAAGAATCGGCGCCACGACCCCAGCCGTCGCCGACTTCCATGGCGTCGACGTTTCGTCGGGCATCGTGGCCACCGTCGCGATCGGCCCGACCGCGGTTCGCATCGAAGCCGATGAAGCCGTGCTGCCGTACGTCCACACCCGCGTGGTCAACGGCGAGCTGAAGGTGTGGGTCGAGCGCAGCGGCGTTCACTTCCGGTCGATGGGCCCCATCGTCGCCACCCTCGTCACCCCGCAGCTCGACGGCATCGAAGCGTCTGGCGCGTCGGAAGTCACCGCGGCGATGACGCCGTCGAAGTCATGCGCGCTGGAAACCTCAGGTGCCAGCAAGGTGAAGGTCACGGGCCTCGCTTGCGAAGCGCTGGCAGTCGAGTCATCCGGAGCCAGCCACATCAACGCCGTCGGCACCGCTGAGAAGATCGAGATCACGGCGTCGGGCGCTTCGACCGTCGGCGTGCGCCAGGTGACGGCGACCACCGTGAGCGTCGAAGGCTCGGGCGGCGCTGAGGTTCGTGCCTTTGCGTCGACGACGCTGAACGCCGAGCTCTCGGGCGGCACCTCGCTCTACGTCTCGGGCAAGCCCGGCCAGCGCAGCGTCGAGGCCTCGGGTGGCGCCTCGATTGTCGACGCCGAGTAACCACCTCTTCCCCTGGCGCAAGCCACTGGCCGGCGCTTGACAGCACGCGATCGCGACACAGCTTGCTCCTGCCAAACAGCAGGCATCACACACATGCAAACCATCGCTCGTTGGAACCCGCAGTTCTTCGCTGAGCTGTTCGAAGGTCGCCCCCGTGCCTCGCGCTCTCGCGCCCCCCGCTGACGTCGTCGAGACGCAAGACGCCTACGAGGTGCTGCTCGATTTGCCGGGCATGACGCCCGAGGCAATCGACGTGAAGCTCGAGAACGACACCCTCACCATCACCGCCGAGCGCACGCGGCCGAAGACCACCGACAAGACCGCCTTCGTTCGCGGCGAGCGCGACTGGGGCAAGTTCCAGCGCGTCTTCGTGCTCGGTGACGAGGTGGACGGCAGCAAGCCCGAAGCGAAGTATGAGCACGGCGTGCTGACGGTGCGGCTGCCGAAGCGCGAAGAGAAGAAGCCGAAGACCGTTCAGGTCAAAGTGAACGGCTGACGCTTCACAGGTCTGACTGGAGCGCCGCCCGCTGTTCTGGCGTCAGCGGCGCCTCCAGCGTCAGCTCGGGCAGGTCGGCCCCGACGGCCACCGGCACCTTTCCTTCAACGGGGAAGCGCAGGTAGTGCACCGAGCTCAAGCGGGTGTCGCCCACCTGCCGCGCGTCGTACGTGGCGCGAACCTTCGTGCCGTCTTCGAGCTTCACGTAGAGGTGCTGCGGCAGCTTCAGCCAGGCCTTCAGCTTCTCGTTTCGCTCGGCCTCGTCTTCGATCTCGATCAGCAGGCTGGCGCCCAGGCCACCGGGCCCGCCCAGCAGCTCGTTGTAGGTCTGAAGCTCGTGAAGAATTTCTGCCTCTTTCACGATGCGCTCGGCCAGCATCATTTCCTGCACCTGGTAGCGAACCGTCTCGTGGTTCTCGAAGAGGAAAGTGAGGTTCTTGCCCAGGTGAATGCGGCGCGGGCCTTTGAGCGCCATCACCTTCGGTCGGTAGGTCTCGCGCTCGTCGCGGTAGGTCTCGAAGTCAACGAGCTCGGCGCGGGTCACAGGCTTCGTCATGGCTCTTCCTTCTTCGGCGGCACGATGGGGGTCGGAAAGCCGCCCTGGTCGGGGGGCCGGTAGGACTTCGCGAGCACGCTCAGCGGGTGCATCGGCTTCACGCCGGCGTGCTGCTGGAACTGCGTCGCGGCCAGCGGGCACTCGGTGACCCAGACCTGCGCCGTCGAGTCCTTCATCTCTTCGAAGGCCTTCTTCCCGATGCGCGCGCTGTCTTCGAAGCTCTCGACCTTCATCGCGTACGTGCCGTCGTGGCCGCAGCACTCGAGCACCGACTTCGCGCGAACGCCGGGAATCTGGCCGATGAGATCGCGGCCCTTGAAGCCGACCGCCTGCGCGCGAAGGTGGCAGGGGGCGTGGTAGCTGACCTCTTCCCCGGGCGAGCTCTGGAAGTCCTTCTTGAAGCGCGGCTCTTTGCGAATGCCCCACAGGTACTCGCCCGGATCCATCACGGCCTTTGCCAGCTTCTCGGCGCGCGGGCGATCTTCCTTCGCCAGCAGCTCAGGGTACTCACGGCGCATCACCATCGCGCAGGTCGGGTTCACCGCGAGCACCTTCGCCCCCGCTTCGACGTGCGGCATCAGGATGTCGAGGTTGTGCTTCGCGTTGGCGCGGAGGGTCTCGAGATCGCCGTGCTCCCACGCCGGCATGCCGCAGCACTTGAGGCCTTCGGCGCAGGTGGTCTTCACGCCCTGGTGCTCGAGCACCTCGACGGCGTCGCGGCCAATCTGCGGCTCGTTGTGCTGCACGTAGCAGGTCTGAAAGAGCACGACCTCGGCGCCCACGCCCGTCACCTTGCCCTGCTGCTTCGCCCACTTCTCGAAGGTGGTGGCTGCGAACTCAGGCAGCAGCTTGTCCCGGTGCACGCCCAGCACCTTTTCCATCATCCACCGGTGGGCCGGAATCTTGTTCGCGGTGTTCACCGTGCCCATCGAAAGCCGCGCCATGCCGCCGGCGAGGTCAGGGTTGCCGAGCACAGCGTCGCGAAGATCGCCGCCTTCGTTGCGGAACTCCTGCGCGGCCCAGCGATGCACCAGCCTGGGGAAGTCGAGCTGGTACTCGTGTTTGTCGCGCGGCGTGTACGGGCACTGCACCTCGCACAGCTTGCACTGGAAGCACTGCGACATCAGGTCGTCGGTTTCCTGCGCCTTCAGCTTGTGAACGTCGCCCTCGTGCACGTCGTCGTCGAGCAGCTTGAAGAGGTCGGGGAAGACGTCACAGAACTTGAAGCACATGCGGCAGCCGTTACAGACCTCGAAAACCCGATCGAGCTCCTTCTGCAGCATCGCGCCGTCGAAGTACTTCGGATCTTCCGGGTCGTAGGTCAGGCCCACCGACGGCGCGTACGACAGGGGCTTCTTCGGGTCGGCCACTTGTCACCTCGAATGAAGAAGAACGAAAGGCGGCCTGCCTTTGAAAGTGCAGACCGCCCAGAAGCAAAACGAAGAAGACTGCTGATCAGCTGAGGGTGTCGAGCATCTTCTGGAAGCGGCCGGCGTGGCTCTTCTCAGCCTTCGCAAGCGTCTCGAACCAGTCGGCGACTTCGGGGAAGCCTTCGTCGCGCGCCGTCTTCGTCATCCCCGGATACATGTCCGTGTACTCGTGGGTCTCGCCCGCGATGGCCGCGACCAGGTTCAGCTTCGAGTCGCCAATCGGCAGCCCCGTCGCCGGGTCGCCAACCTTCTTGATGTAGTCGAGGTGGCCGTGCGCGTGGCCCGTCTCGCCTTCGGCCGTCTCGCGGAAGTTGGCGGCCACTTCCGGGTAGCCCTCAACATCGGCGACCTTCGCGAAGTACAGGTACCGGCGGTTTGCCTGCGACTCGCCCGCGAATGCGGCCTTCAGGTTGTCGTGCGTCTTGCTGCCCTTGAGGTTGGCCATGGTCTCTCTCCAATCGGCTACGGGTTGAACTGCGGTACTTCGGGATTTTCTTAGGCGCGGACCTGGCTGCACCGTCGGCACAGGCCGTGGACGTGGATGCTGACGAACTCGGGCTGAAACCCGTTGAGGCGGCGGGGCGGCTTCACCTGCGACAGCTGCTCGTCATCGAAGTCTTCCACCGCGTCGCATGCGCGGCAGACGAGGTGGTGGTGGTGTTCCATGTTCGCGTCGTAGCGCTTGGTGTCACCCGTCGACGGCAGCTCGGAGGCGCAGCCAAGCGCGACCAGCGTGTCCAGCGTCTTGTAGATGGTCGCCAACGAGATGTTCGGCATGCCCGGGCGAACCCGCTCGAACAGCGCCTCGGGGCTCGGGTGATCATACGACTCGAGCAGCGCGCGATAGATGCCGACCCGCTGCGGCGTCATGTTCATGCCGGCTGCCTTGCACCGGGCCACCAGGCCGTCGACGCTCGCATCCAGCTCTTTGGGGGTCCGTCGCACCGTGGAGAAATATTCTCCGTTCGACCCGCGTTGTCCACCCAATCTCAGAGCAGGGCTTTCAGCCGTTCGATCAAGGACCTGGGCCGGGTCTTCACTTCGCGGTCGTGGGTAATCAGCACCTCGTAGCCCTGCTGAATCAGCGCATCGAGCGCGGCGCCGCGGCCGTGATCGACGTGGTGAAAGGTCTGCAGCACCACGCGTTGGGGCATCCACACGAAGTCGACGCCGAGGTGGTTGCGAAAGGTCGGGACGAGGCGGTTCGCCTTCAGCAGCGCGGCGACGTCTTCATCCAGCGTGCCGTCGGAAAGCAGCTCGCTGAGCAGCTCGCGGAAGACGATCGACGAGGTGTGGCCGCGGCGCGAGGCGACGAGGGTGTCGGCGAGCCAGAAGAGGATCGACGGGTGAATCGCGCTGGCCGAGTCGACGGCGCGTTCGAGCTCGCGCGCAGGAAGAACCTCGCCCAGCTGCAGCAGCGTGTGGCCGAGATCCGCGGTGGGAATGCCGTCGATCTCCACCCGCCACGCGTCGACATCGGCGCGCGCGCGGTGAACGTGAATTACCTTCGTGGATCGCGGGCGACGTTCGGCGGCAACGATGATGTCAATCGGCGTCGACGGCACCCGCGGCAACGCCAGGTTCCAGAGGCGGCCGGCGGTGAGGTGCGAAGCGAGGCCGCGGGTGGCGAGGGTGGCGACCATGACCTGCTGTTGCCACGACGCGCGCGCCCCTTCGACCACGTAGACGCCGTCATCCACGGGGCGCCACTCACGGGCCTGCAGCCTTCGCGCAATCCCGCTGCTGCTCAAACCCGCAGCCAGGGCCTGGGTCCGGCTGAGGGCTCCGTACTGCTGGGCCGCGAGATCGGCGATCGCCTTCATCAAGAGGCAACGGTGTTTCGCAATCTGGAAGTTTCGTCAACGCACAGGTCACGTTGTGGCCCGGCGGTTCACGACATCTGGGGCCTAACCGAAGAACGCCATCAGCGCGAAGTATGCCCCAACCGCGCCTGCCGCCCAGCCAAGCCTGGGCAAAATGGCCCGGCGAAAGAGGTACTGGTTGTAACCCTGCGATTCGATGGTGAAAGTGGTGGTCTTCACATGCGCTCCGGTGTCGGCCTTGAACCCCGCTGCCCGAACCGATGTGCAAACTGCATGACACGCCTGGCCGCTACCGCCAGGCTGTAAGGTCCCCGGGCCCCGCATCGGGCCGCCGAGCAAAGAGCGCCGCTGTTGCTGGCCCCGCATCAGGCCAGCGGGCGAACGCGCGAGCCCAACAACTCAGGGCCAACAACTCAGAAGGCCGGCAGCTCGGCGAGGCGCTTGGCGATGAGGCCTTTGAGCCCCACCAGGTTGAAGGGCTTCGAGATCCGAAGGTTCGAGACGCGGTCGAGGAACGCGTTGGCGTCGGGGGTGAAGGCGCCACCGGTGAGGAACACCATCCGCTCGGCCTGCCGTGGCAAGAGCTCGAGGATGCGCGCGTGGAGCTCCATGCCTGTCATCGCGGGCATCATCAGGTCGCAGAGGATGAGATCGTACCGGGCCCCCGCCTTCACCTGGTCGAGCGCGGCCTGCGGGCTCTCGATGATCGACACCTCGTACTCCCGGCTCAAGGCTTTGCGCAGCACGTTCAGCAACATCGGCTCGTCGTCGACCACCAGCAGCTTCGCCCGTCGCAAAGCCGCCACGGGCTCCGGAGCCACCGCTTCGAGCGCCACCAGCGACGACGGGACGCGGCCCCCCGAGGCCTTGTCGAGCTCGCTTTCCCGCAGCAGCCTCTCGCTGTGGTGCTTGTCGCGGCGAAGGCCGGACGCGCGCACTTCGCGGTCGATCGCCGGCACCAGGCGCGCGAGCTGGCTCTTCAACAGAAAGTCGTGCGCCCCCGCCTTCAGCGCGCCGACGGTCGTCTCTTCATCGACGGTTCCCGAGACGATGATCAACGGAAGATCGAGCCCTGACTTCTGCAGCAGCTCGAGCGCCGGCACCGCGCCGAAGCCCGGCATCGCCCAGTCGCTGAGGATCACGTCCCACCGGCCCTCGATCAGCAGCGGAGACATCGCGGCGGCGGTCGTCACCCGCTCGTACTTCACCTCGTAGCCGCCGTTCGACAGCTGGCGCAGCAGCAGTAGACAGTCGTTCTCGTCGTCCTCGACCATCAACACGCGAAGCAGCTTCTTCAAAGCGACCTCGGGACTGCCTGAGGCAGCGGCCAACAGAGCCGGGCGCCATGGCTGGGCGTGCTGAGGGGAATTGCGCAGACGAGAGGACCCACTCCGGCGGCGACGTACGTGGGCAGGTCCAAAGTCCGTGAAGTCTACTTCAGCGAACCCACTTATCGCGTTCTGCCCGCAATCCACTCAGGCAAGAATGCGCGTCAATTTCGTGACGGGGGCGGCGCATTGGGGTGCTGGTTCAGCATCGTCTTCAGGCGCGGCTGGCGCATCGCCAGCGGCTGCCTCAGCAGATGGGCGATCAACGACGGCGGCGACGCGGCCCAGTGCGCGAGGTTCTGAATCAACATGATCGACGAATAGTTTCGCGCGCACAGCAGCGCTGTGGTGTGGCCATCCAGCGGGACGCCCGCGAGGTTCGTCAGCACGCGCCCTTCGCTGGTGAAGATCAGCTCGACCCTTTCTTCCGCGCTCGCCGTCGGGAACTTCGATCGAAGAATGCGCACCAACCCCTGCCGCGTCTGCGTCGTCGACTCGCGGCTCACGGTCAGCTTCCACAGCTCGAGCAGCCGTTTCGTCGTCGTCATTCGCCGCAGCTGGCCCTCGTTAAGCTGTGGGTTCCGCAGCAGCAACCGCTGCACCTGCAGATCGCGAAGGAAGTCGGCCCGCGCCACCAACAGCTCGAGGCCCGCCGCGTTCTGGTGGTGCGCGGCGATCAGGCGCGCCTGCTCGACGGACGTCAGCGGGTTCTTGAGGATCTGCTGAATCACCGAGGGCAGCGGGTCGAAGCAGAACGCCGACAGCAGCTGGCCGCTGGCGGTGGCCGCCAGGTGCGCCCTTTCGTCGGGCGGCAACCCGTGCAGCTGATCGCGGTAGAGCTTCAGGTGACTCGCATTCTCTTCCGGTGTCGACGCGGGCGCTTCCGCTTCGACAGGCGCGGTCGCCCCGGGTGGCGGAAGAATCGCGCCTTCGGCCACCAGCCTCTCGAGCAGGGCGGATACCTGTTCGGGCGTCTGCTGGGTCAGCAGGGCGAGCTCGGCGATGGTGGTGCTGCCGTCGATGCGCGAGACGGTGAAGCCCTCGACGTTGGTCAGGGTCAGCGCCAGAAGATTGGTGGTGGGTGCCAGCTTCGGCTTCCAGTCCGCCATGGCGGCGAGCTTCCACCATTTCGCGACAAACCCTGAGCGTGGACGAACAAGCGCTCTTCGATGAGCCCGGGCCCGTGGCGACGTCACGGCCGACCAAAGAAGCGGGCTGATTCAAAAGCTGACCGCGCAACCGTGGCTGAAGCGGCGCCTTGCGATGTGCGCTCCTACCAGCGGACGAAGTTGGGCACCGAGACTCGCGAAGGATTTCCCGGCGTGCCGTGGCCCAGCGCTCCGAAGTCATTGGCGCCCCAGCACCAGGTGAGCATCGTGCCAGAGACATAGGCGCACGCCTGGGGGGGGTGCCGTTCGACAGCATCGTCGCGCCGGCGAGCGTGCTCGCGATGGGAGTCAGGTACGTCGGCGTGACCGTCGGGAAGGTGGTGCTGTCGCCGCACGCGCCGCGGCCGTTTCGGCCCCAGCAGATGAGCCCGTTGGTGCTGGTGATCGCCAGCGTCTGGTCGGCGCCGGCCGCCACCTGGGTCACGGTCTGCGTCGTCATCACCGGCGTCGGAACCAGCCGCTGGTCGACCGTGCCGTCGCCGATCTGGCCTAGCCGTTCAACGGCTCCAGCGGAAATCGCATCGTGAACGTCGAGCCCTTCTTCGATTCGGATCTCACCGTCAGCTCGCCCTGGTGCGCTTCGACGATGCGGCGAACGATCGACAGGCCGAGCCCGCTGCCCGAGGCCTTGGTGCTGAAGAAGGGCTCGAAGATGCGTTCGACCATCTCGGCCGGAATACCGGGCCCGTCGTCCGCCACGTCGACGCGGATCAGCGATCGCCCGAAGGCCATTTCCTGCCCGAGCTTCACCGTCACCCGCCCGCCCTTCGTCACTGCCTGCAGCGCGTTGGTGACCAGGTTGATCACCGCCTGCCGCATCAGGTCCGCATCGACGCGCGCCGCCGCGACATCGGGCTGCGCCACCAGCACCACCTCGACCGCGAAGGGCCACTGTTGCGCCCGCTGCGCAGCCTCGATGCCACTGGCGATGATCAGCTCGAGCGACTCGGTGGCCAGCGCCAGGCCGCGCGGCTTCGCGAAGTCCAGCAGGTCGCGCACGATGCGATCGATCTGCTCGGCTTCTTCCTTCACGATTCGCAAGATCGGCTTCGTCTCGACCGGATCGTGCACCTTCTCGAGCGAACGGATGCAGTTGAAGATCGCGCCCAGCGGGTTCCGCACCTCGTGGGCGACGACCGCCGCAAGCTCGCCCAGCGCCGCCAACCTCTCGCGCTGCAGCAACGCGTCCTGCGCTTCCTTCAACGACTCGAGCAGGTGCCGATGCGACAGTGCCGCTCGCACCACGTAGGTCAGTCTTTCCACCATCGCGCGGAACAACCCGGGCAGCTGCGCGTCGCCGTCGAAGCAGAGCACCAGCCCATGGCGGCGATCGGTGCCCGGCTTCGACCCGAGCTCGAAGCCCCACCGGTAGATCGCAGGTCGCGTAATCTCGGAATAAGGCAACGCCAGCTCGGCCCATTCGCCCACTGGCCCGTCGATGGCCGCCGCCGACGACACCGCCGACAGCCCGGCCGCGCCCAGCAGCGACACCTTCGCGTGGGCGGTGACGAGCCACATCGCCGCGCTGCAGCCCAGGCGTTCTGCCAGGCGTTCGAGGAACAGCTCGACGGGGTACATCGGGTCGAAGAGTTCGAGCGCGGCCAGGGTGAGCTCCTGCAACACGCTGAGCCTCTCGAGCCTTTCGGACTCGACAGCCGCGGGTGAGCTCACCGGGGGAAGCCCAGGACGATCGCTGTCTTGTTGTGGAACTGGGGCACGCAACTGCCGAAAGCTCCCACTTCGCCGTACGAAAGGCAGCCTAGAAACGGCACGCCCTCACCAAACGCGCCCTTGAAAGCAGCGAGCTCGAGATCGATGGCATCGCCCAACACGCCAAAGCGGGACACGCAGTCGAAGATGAAAGCACCGCCCAGGGGGCCGGCGGTGTCGTCCCGCGCGAGCTCGGCGGCCTTCCCTGCGGCCGCGATCAACGCATCCGGAGTTCCCCGCATCACGCGCACCAGCGCACCGTCGGGAACTTCGGCAGCGCAGCGAATTGAGCCGTCGGGCTCAACCAGCATCGGGTCGCGAATCAGGTGCTCGCCCGTCGCCTGAGGGATTCCCAGCGGGTGGGCCATCGAAAAGGCGGCGAACGTCTCGCGCGTCACCGACTCGCCGCTTCCTTCGACGATGGTGCGGTAGGTGTCGAAGGCGTTCTGGTACTCCAGCTGCCGCACGACGGTGCCTGACGCGGCGGTGATCATCGCGGGAGGGCCGAAGGGCACCCAGCCGTGGTGAATGCCCGTGCCGGCGCGGCTGGGAAAATCGAAGGCGATCGCCAGCGCAGTGTGCACGTGGCACTTGCCGTTGAAGAACTGCACGCCGGTGGCGCCGGTGCCACCGCCTGCCCACGCGACGCCCGCGCCAGCGACCGCCGAAGCGCCGCGCACCACGTCGGTCGATGCCGCGTCGCGCGAGTCGCAGAGCAAGACCATTGCCCGACCCCGGTGCGTCGGCGGTGCGGGCAGCGACGCGAGCGCCGCCGTCGCCGCCACGCGCCCTGCTTCCCGCCCCGAGAAAGCGTCCAGCGGTGAGAGCCCGATTCCAACCTTCACGGCCTTCGCATCGATGATCCCGACCGCGACGCCGCTGCGAAGAAAGCCCACCTGCGTCAGCAGCCCCGGCGTCGAACAGCCCGCCCACGGAATGGATCCCAGCGAAGCGCTGACGGCCGCCGCGATGTCTTCGCACCGGTGATCGAGCGTTGCGAACACGAGCGCGAAGACAGGCGACTCGCAGCCCGACCGCGCGGCCACGACCGCTTCGCGCGCCGCACTGGACGCGTCGGAGTTCGTGCTCGTCCCCACCCGCAGAGCCACTGGGCAGGAAATATCACTGTTCAGCCTCGAACGCCTTTCGCCAGCCGAAGTCTCAACAGAAAAGGCGACCGGAGGAAGAGCTCAGGCAGGCGCACCGGCCCATGCGCCGTCTTCTGAACGTACTTCCCCGTACTGCGTCCGTTTCCGGTTCGTTTCACCTCCGTCGCGTCTGCGTCCCCTTCGAGAAAGCTTTTCGTCACTGCACCTGCAGCTGGGCAGTCGCGCTCACGGTGCCACGCACCGCAGTGAGGGTGGTCATCCCCGGCGCCAGGCCCTTCGCCTCACCCTGCTTCGGCCAAGCGTTGCTCACGTTCGCCGTGGTCGTGTTTCCCGAGAACCAGGTCACATACGGCGTCAGGTCCAGCACCGAGGCATCCGAGAAGGTGCCGCTGGCCGCGAACTGCTTGAGGCCCTGCACTGGCACCGTCGCCGACATCGGCGTCAGGGTGATTGACGTCAGCGTCGCAGCACTCACGGTGATGAGGTTCGTGCCCGACACGCCGTTCAGGTGCGCGGTGATCGTCACCTGCCCCGGGGCAATCGGCCGGAAGAGGCCGTAGTAAGAGACTGAGCCGATGTTGTTGGCGCCCGAGCTCCACGAGACGAGGTTGGTGAGATCTTCGGTCGTGTTGTCGCTGTAGATGCCCGTCGCCTGCAGGTACGTGTCGAAGCCGACCGGCAGCTTCGGGCTGAAGGGGGTGACCTGAATCGTCTGCAGCGTCGCCGACGTCACCGTCACCACCGTTGTGCCGAGGTGCCCGTCGTAGTTCGCGGTGATGGTGGTCGTGCCCGGCGAGAGCGCGGTGAGGTAGCCCTTCGAGTAGTCGCTGTTGCCCACTGAAGCGACGGCCGGGTTCGACGACGTCCACGCCGCGCTGTACTTCAAGTTCGACGTCGAGAAGTCGCTGAAGACGCCAATCGCAGACATGTCGAGCTTGCTGTTCACTGGCAGCGTCGGCTGCGCCGGGCCGATCTCGACCGTGTTGATGCTCGCGTTCGTGACGGTGACCGCGATGGTCGCCGACATGCCGTTCGCGTGCGTCGCCTTGATGGTCGCCGTGCCCGCGCCGTACGCAACCACGTACGCGTACAAGCCCTGGTAGACCTGCACGTCGGCGACGGCGGGGTTGGTCGAGGTCCACGTCACCGAGCCGCTGACGCTTTCCGAAGAGCCGTCACTGAGCGCGATGGTCGCGTTGACGTACTCGTAGAGCCCGATCGGCAGACGCAGAATCGCGGGGTCGACGTTCACCGCCACCACCACCGGGGGGCTCACCGTCACCTGCCCCGTCGCCGTCAGCGTGCCAAAGGTCGCCTTGATGGTGGCGATGCCATCGACGAGCCCTTTCACCTGGCCCTTGATGCCGAGGCTGTTCGACACCGACGAGGTCGCCGGAGCGCTGCTGGTCCACGTCGAGAGCTCGCTCACGTCCTTCAGCGTGCCGTCGGTGTAGTGCGCCATCGCCTTCAGCCCGACGGTGCGCCCTGCTTCGATCGTGATCATCGCGGGAGCGACCACCAGCCCGTCGATCTCGATCAGCGCCTTTACCGTCACTTCCGCGGTGCCAGTGATGCCCTGGAAGGTGGCCCGCACCTGCGCAGCTCCAGCCTTCAGCGCGGTCGCCTCACCGCGTATTCCCGCGGCATTGCTCACCGAGACAGTCAGCGCATCCGACGAGCTCCAGACCACGCTCTGGGTCAGATCGAGCGACGAGCTGTCGGCAAACTTTCCGGTCGCGCTGAAGCTCGCCTTCGCACCAGGCCCGAGCGCCGCCGTCGCAGGGTTCAGGGTCAGCGACACCAGCGGCGACGGCGAGACGATCACCGTCACCTTGCCGACGATGCTGCCGACCTTTGCCGAAATTTCGGTGGTGCCCGGGCCAAGCGCGCTGACGAGGCCCCGGGCGCCCGCTGCGTTCGAGACCGCCGCGATCGACGAATCGGCCGAGAGGAACCCTGCCGACTGCGTCACGTCGAGCGTGCTGTTGTCCGAGAACGTCGCCGTCGCCACCAGCGCGTGCGTCTGGCCTACCGTCATTGCCAGCGCGGCAGCGGCCGGCGCGAGGTCGATGCGCGTCATCGTCGCCGCCAGCACCGTCACCGTCGCGGTTCCCGACTTTCCCGCCAGCGAAGCGGTGAGCGTCGCCGTGCCGGCCGAGATGCCAGTGGCCAGACCGTCGCCCGCAACCTGAATGACTGGCGAGGCGGTGCTCCAGGTCACCGACGCAGTGATGTCGGCCTCGCTCATGTCGTCGAAGCCGCCCCGCGCCTTGAACTGCAGCTGGCTGCCGATGGGCAGCGACGCCATCGAAGGAATGACGGTGATCGAGACGAGCTTCGCCGCGCTGACGGTGACCTGCGCGGTTGAGGTGAGGCCGGCGACGGTCGCGGTGATGGCGGCGACTCCCGGAGCCAGCGCGCGAAGCTGCCCGTTCGAGCCCGGGCTGACGACGGCGGGCGCAGACGACGTCAACGTGGCCAGCGCGGTCACGTCGATTGGCGAGCCGTCGCTCAACGTTCCGAGCACAGACAGGGTGGCCGAGGCGCCCGCGCTCAGCGCAAGCACTGCCGGAGCGACGTCGATCTTCGTCAGCGTCGCGGCCGGCACCGTCACCTTCGCCGTCGCCGTCTGCCCGCCGAATACCGCCACCACCTTGCCGACGCCCGCCTTCGACGCCTTCACCACGGCCTTGCCCGAGGCGACGGTGACGCCCACCACGTCGGCCGGCTCGGCCGACCACCCCACCTGCGCGGTCACGTCGATCACGTTGCCGTTGTCGAGAATCTGCGTCGCCACGAAAGGAAGGCTGCTGCCGATCGGCAAGGTCGCCGCCGCCGGGCTGATGCTCAGCGTCTTCTGCTGAACTGCCCCGCCACCGGCTCCACCGCCGGCCTGCACGCCACCGCCGGTTGCCGCGCCTCCTCCGGTTCCAACCCCGCCGCCGACGCCCGCACCTCCGCCCGTGCCAGCGCCACCACCCACGCCTTCTCCCGACGGCTTGAAGCAGCCCGTCGCGGCCAGACAGACGGAGACCATTGCAATCCAAACGGTGTTGCGCGTGTTCATGCGCGGCCGCTTCGCAAGCTACATGCCCTCGAAGATTTTCCAGCAGCCGCAGCGTGTTAGCCGACACGTCCGCAGGTCGCCCACCTCGACTTTCTGCTGACGGTCGCGGGGTGGCGGCACTTTGTTGTCAGGGGCACCGAAGGCGCCTCGCGTGGAATCGGCTGCTTTCCCCCGGCGAAACTGAACTAGAGTCGCGGCGCGCCTTCGGGGGCGCCACGCCCGTGGCTGACGATCAACAGCGGTTTGGAAAATACGTCCTGATCTCCAAGCTCGCCGCTGGCGGGATGGCGGTCACCTACCGTGCGAAGATGACGGCGGCCGCAGGCCTGACCAAAGACGTCGTCATCAAGAAGATTCACCCGCACCTCGCGGAAGAGGAAGACTTCATCGAGATGTTCGTGCGCGAGGCCAAGCTGGCCGCCTCGCTCACCCACGGCAACATCGCCCAGGTCTTCGACTTCGGAAAAACCGAAGGCGACTACTTCCTCGCGATGGAGCTCGTGCACGGCCAGGCGCTTTCCCGCGTCATCCGCCGCGCCGCCGACCACGACATTCCGTTTCTGCCGATTCCGATCGCGCTGCAGATCACCTGCCGCATGTGCGACGGCCTCAACTACGCGCACACCCGCAAGGACGAGAACGGGCAGCTGTTGAACCTGGTGCACCGCGACGTCTCGCCGGAAAACCTGCTGCTCTCGTACGAAGGCGAAGTGAAGGTGGTCGACTTCGGCATCGCCAAGTCGAACACGGGCGGCAAGCAGACCGAGACGGGCATGGTGAAGGGCAAGTACCCGTACTTCTCGCCCGAGCAGGCGCAGGCCGTGCGCGACCTCGACGCCCGCAGCGACGTCTACGCGGTCGGCGTGGTGCTCTTCGAGATGCTGTGCGGCCGCCGCCCTTTCGAAGGCGAGTTCGTCGCCGTGCTGACGCAGCTGGCCGAAGGCAACATTCCCAAGCCGCGGTCTTTCAACCCCGAGATTCCGCCTGCGCTCGAGATGGCGATGTTGAAGGCGCTGGCGACGAAGCGCGACGAGCGCTACCAGTCGGCCCGCGAGTTCGGGCAGGCGCTGGCCGAGGTGCTGCACTCGCGCTACCCGGGCTCGACCAGCACCGACATTTCGATGCTGCTGGGCTCGCTGTTCCACGACGAGCTCGAGGCCGAAGGGCAGGCGCCCTACGTCCCCGAAGAATTCACGACGCTGCTCACGAAGCTGAAGCAGCCCGGCTACGGAGCGGCCCGCCGCGCCCGCCTCGGCCAGAAGCCCGAATCGAAGGCGACGCCGAAGCCGCTGTCGACTCCGGCTCCGAAGTCGGCCACGCCGGCGCGCGCACGCACCACCACCGGCTCGGTGAAGGTGCAGTCGGGCACCGCCAAGATTCCCACCAGCTCGACCCGCGTTCCAACCAACTCGCACGGCGGTTACCGGCCGCGCAGCATGTCGCCAGAACAGCAGGCGCAGGCGGACCTCGAAGGCGAGAAGACGCCGCCGTCGGGCACGAAGCTCGAGCCGATCGAACAGGAAACGCTGCTTCGAGCGAAGGCGGCCAGGGCAGCAAAGACGCGGTCGGGTGATCACGCCTCGCCGCCTTCGGACGACGCGACGGTTCCCCCCGAACCGCGGCGGATGACGGCGGAGTCGCGCCGCCCCTCTGCCCCCCTGAGCCTCGACAACGCTGAGCTGCGCGAGAAGCGGCAGCGGTTCGTGGTCACCATCGGCGGCGTCGGCGCCGGCCTTTCCGTGCTGCTTGTCGTCGGCGTCCTCATCTTCGGGCCCAGCAGCAAGAAGGAAGACGAGACGATGGTGAACGCGAACACCCCGCTGTGGATCAACACGATCCCCTCGGGCGGCAACGTCAAGGTCGACAACCGCGACCTCGGGCCCAGCCCCGTGAAGACCGCGGTCACCACAGGCCCGCACACCATCCTCGTCACCCTCAACGGCTACCGGCCGTGGACCAAGCGCCTCACCGCGACGAAGGAAGTGATCAACTTGAGCGCGAAGCTCGAGCCCGATGTCGTCGAAGTGGCGCCGCCCCCGGTCGACGTGGTCGACGCGGGAAGTGAGGATGACGTTCCCGCGATGCAAGATCGCCAATTGACCTCGGCCGAAAAGTACAACGTGAACTGGCCGCTGCGGCAGTTCGTGCTGCGCCCCTTCAACAACGCGCTGCCGATGGACAAGTACGAGACGCTGAACGTCGAGCTCTCACCCGGCACTGGCTACCAGGTCTTCACCGAGGGTAGCTACTCGCTGGGGCCTGGGCGTTCGAGCGCCACTGTCCTCTACTACCTTGAGGGCGAGATGGCCGAGGGCAAGCGGGTCGGCTTCCTCAGCGGCCAGTCACGCACCATCAAGGGCGCGACCAAGATGTACATCTTCGTGCTCGATGACGACGCGTCCGACAACAAGGGGTCGATGACGATCACCCTTCGCGTCTCGCAGTACGTCGCCCCGCGGACCATCACCTTCGACGCCGAGAAGCACGCGATCGTCCCCCAGCCGGATCACCGCTTCAAGCTGTCGCGCCTCAAGCCCGAGTCGAAGTACCAGCTGACGATTCGCAACGACGAGGCCGTGACCGGCGGCAGCAGCAAGAACGGCCGCGTCGCCTACGCGCTGTGCCTCGAGACGCCCGCGAAGCCAAAGCCCATCACCTCGACGCACCGCCTGCTCGAGGTCGGCAAGCGGCACAAGGTGACCGATACGGGCTCGCTGATGTGCCTGTTCCCCGACCTGAACCCAGACGACAACTCGGGCTCGCTCGAGGTCGACATCGTCGACATGGACGAGCTGTCGCCCGAAGAGCTGAAGGCTCTCGACAAGTAGTCAGTCACCGCCGAGCGCTTCCCGCGCGTCGGCTTTGAAGCCCGCAGTCAGCACGGTGCCGGTGTCGATCAACGGGCGCCGCACGTGGCCGGGGTTCTTCGCGAGGTGCTCCACGAGCTCGGCGTCCGTCAAGGCCGCCGTCTCGGCGCGGCGCTTCGGGCCCACGAGCTCGCGAATGCCGCCGAGGCGCTTCGCGAGCGCCCGCAGCTCAGCCGGGGTCAGCGGCTGCTTCGTCAGCTCCCGCTCGACCACGGTGTGCTTCTTTTGCGCGAGAAACTCCCGCGCCTTGTCGCAGCTGGTTCAGCCTTTCTTGAAATAGTGGATCGTCGCCACGGCTATTCCTGGGTGATCTTGAGGCCGGGCGCCGTCTTGAAGCCCCACGCCTTCAGAATCTCGACCGCGTCGACGAACTTTGCGTCGCCCTTCTCTTCCAGCTTGCCCAGGCGGCCCGACATGCCGACGTAGGTGACGACCCCCTTGTCCATGTGGATGTGACCGTTGAAGAGCATCTGCTTGCCGCGGCCCAGCGAGGCGGTGGTGAGGATGCGCCACGGCTCGGCCGCGGTGCGGCGCGACGCAGGAACCGCGTGCACGGAACCATCGGCGAGGATCGCGAAGTTGCTGGCGTACTTCTGACCGCCCGGCCCGCGGCCGAAGGTCTCTTTCCAGGTCGCTTCGTCGTAGAGCTCGGTGATCTTGCCGTTGCCCTTGCCGCTGACGGTCTTGAACTCGGCCGACTTGCGGTCGGTGGAGTAGCCGTTGAGCTCCTGCCAGGTCTGGGTGGTGTTCATGTCCGCTTCGATCTTCGCGGGCGTGAGCTCGGTGTGGTTGAAGGCCATCGAGTCGACGGCCTGCTGGTCCTGCCCGTACGGGTTGAACTTGCCGTCGATGATCATCTCGGGCTCGCCGTGCGACGAGTCGTACACCGGGTCGCCCTTCATCTCGCGAACGTCGTACGCGACGGCGCCCTTCGCCATCTGCTCGGTGACGGCCTTCTTCACGGCCTCGGGAATCTGCGTGCCGCCGAAGCTCTTGGTGTCGGTGCCCAACTTCAGCTTGTCGTGCGCTTCCGCGGTCAGCTTCGGCGCCATCGTCTCGACGCTGCGGTTGATCTGCGCGGCCTGGCGGCGCAGCGAGCCGACTTCACCCAGCTTCTCGCGAAGCTTCGCGGCGGCGCCCGGCTCCATCATGCCAGCGAACTTGTCAGCTTCGGCTTTGATCGCCTTCTCTTCGTCGACGCTGATCGCCCCGGCAGACTGAAGCACCGTGTCGACGTCCTTCACGTCGATCTTCCGGTCGGCAGTGATGCGGGCAAACGATTCCTTCACATCGCGAACAGACATTCGGGCAGTCCTTGGTTCGGGGTTGACTCGGTTATCGCACACGCACCCACCGAAGGTGCTTGAAGAACTTTGTAGTGGAATTTTTCGATCATCGACCGCCGAATGGTGAGTCGCCACGCACTAAACTTCGCCCCATGCGCGTCCTCTTCGTCTCAGGGCTGGTGCTCGCGGTGGCGTGTGGTCCCGCAGGGGGAACGGACGCGGGAACCGGCGGCGGGGGGGGGCCTTCGGGCGGGGGCATGGGCGGCGGTGCCCAAGGTGGCGGTACTGGCGGTACTGGCGGTGCCGGCGGTACGGGTGGTTCGGGCGGCGGGGCGATGGAAGTCGACGCCGGGCCGCCGGACGCGGGTCCGATCTCGACCTTCGTGGCGGTGGGCTACGCAGGACGAACGACGGTCTCGTGCGACGACGGCCTGACGTGGATCGCAAACAAGTCGGAAGACGACAAGCTGACCTGCTTCACCGCGGGAAACATCAGCGCCGACGGCGGCACCAGCGACTGCGATCACAACTTCAGCCCGGGCCGCGGCATCGCGTATGGCGACGGGTGGTTCGTGGCGACGTTTGGCTGGGGCGCTCCGGGGTCGCTGCGTCGCAGCCGCGACGGCATCACCTGGCAGCGCACGCTCGAGGGCACCACATTCGCGAGCATGGTCTTCGGCAACGGGCGGTTCCTCGCGGCGTCCTCGGCTCCGCGCATCTCGAGCGATGACGGCGTCACCTGGGATGCGGGCGGCAAGCCGAACCTGATGAGCGGCGCTACCAACATCGGCAACGTTCGCCGCGGCGGCTTCGGCGGCGACGCGGGCGTGTTCGTGATGGTCGGCGAAGACGGCACCGCGCGCGACACCGCCATCTCCACCAACAACGCCGCCACCTGGTCGCGCCCCGCGATGATCCCCGCCACGTGCGGCGCGTCGATGCAGTGGGAAGGAGGAATCGTCGACGGCAACGGCGTGCTGCTGATGGTTGGCGGCGACGGAGTGGCCTGCCGTTCGATCGACAACGGTCAGACGTGGACGGCGGTCTCGCTGGGCACCCCGGTCGGCTCGCGGGTGGTGTGGACTGGCGGTGAGTTCATGGTCTGGGGTGGCAACAAGCTCTTCCGCAGCAGCAACGGCGCCACGTGGGTCAGCTTCCCGTTGACGCTCAAGCGCGCCCTGCCCGACGGCGGCACTGCCACCGAAGGAAACCTGGACCTCGGCCCCGTCGCCCGCAGCCCTGGAGGCACCTTCGTCGCCGTCAACGGCGGCTGGCAGACCTGGTACGACAAACAGCTGTTCCTTCGCAGCACCGACGGCATCACGTGGCAGTCGTTGCCGAAGACCAAGTACACGCCCAGCCACCCGATGACACACATCGTCTGGGGCCCCGCGGCGCGCAGCGCGCTCTGCCCCTAGAGTCCTTCGGGCTTCAGGAAGATGTCGCTCACGGTCACGGCCCTGGCGTCGCTAAAGGCGTAGGTCTCGATCATCACGCCCTTCGCGTCGTACGACTCGACGCTCGATGGCAAGCCCGACTTGAGGTCGGTGCAGATGCGCGTGCTCGCCGAGTCGAAGCCGACACCGTTGTTCGGAGACACCCACACCGAGCAGTAGCTGCCCTTCGCGTTCCACCCTTCGTGCTTCACCACGAACCCGCCCAGCGGCGCGGCCTTGTCGTAGTCCTTGCGAAAGCGGCGGAGCAGGTTGCCCAGCCCGGCTTCGATGATCGAGTGGTTCGAGTCTTTCTTCGCCAGCGAGCTGTCGATGTCGATCCACAGACCGCCGAGCACCGACAACACGCCCGCCTCGCGCACGCGGAAGTCGCGCTTGCGAACGTCGGGGTTGTAGAGCACCCGCCTGCCTGCGCCCGGCCCCTTGATGAACTCGAGCCGCGCCGCGAAAGGCTTCTCGCGAATGGTGGTGGTGATTTCCTGCGCCTCGTGCAGCTCGCCCCTTACGCGCTCGCGCTTCACCATCTTGTACGAGTAGGTGCCCAGCGCATCGACCGCCTTGAGGCCGCTGTCGATCAGCAGCGGCACCGGCGTCTCTTTCATCGCCGCCTCGAGGTCTTCCTTCGAGGTCTTCGCGACGGCCGCTTTGCGTTCGGCGTCCGACAGCACGCCCGTGAGCGGTGAAGAAGCCAGCGTCAGGGACAACAGCGCGATCCACATGGCGGCGGACCTTAGTTTAAGGCCGGGGCGGCATGCCCATGTGTGCGCGCACGGCGAGGAACTGTTCCGTCCACTGGCCCTTCGCGTCGCGCACCACCAGGTCTGAAAGCTGCGTCGCCTCGCACGGCTCGCGCTGCGCTGCGAACACGCCCACCAGCGCCGCTTTTCCATCGCGCGGCACCACGTTCTTCCACCGCTTCAAGAAGAGGCCGCACCCGCCCAGCGCCTGCTTCACGCGCGGCAGCTGGTTCGCGCTCTCGCAGAAAACGAAGCTGCCCCCGGGGCCCAGCGCACGGGCTGCGGCCTCGCAGTACGCCTCGACGCCCCCGCGGTGCTCGAACCGGCACGGCCCCGCCTGCACTTTTTCCGACAGCGTGCCGGTGCCCAGCGGGAAGTACGGAGGCGTGCCGGTGACGAGGTCGAACGTGCGCTCGAAAGCGGCGGCCCTGAAGTCGCCTTCCCGCAAGCCGACGCGATCGCCCACGCCGTTCCATTCGATCGACTTCCGCGCCAGCGCGGCGCTCACCGCCTGCGCCTCGACGCCCGTGCACTGCGCGTTCGGAAACCGCCACGCGGTCATCAACAGCACCGAGCCGATGCCGCAGCCCAGATCGAGACAGCGCACGAAGGCGCCTTCTGCGAAGTGCGCCGTCACCAGGTCGTCGAGGCTCCAGCGATGCCCGCGCTGCTTTTGAAAGAGGCGGAACTCGCCGGTGAGAAAGCAGAGGTCTTCGTCGGCGGCTGGCGCAGGGCCTCTTCCAGGCGGCACCGGGCCCGGCGCAAGCCAGCCTTGAGGACGTCGAGGAACTCGGGTGATGCCAGTCATGCGTTGTTAGTCCCTACCGCAGTTCAACCCAACCTAAGGAGACAACCATCCTGCCCCCCCTCTACACCGCCCACGCAACGGTCACCGGAGGCCGCGAAGGCAAGGGCCGCACGGACGACGGCAAGCTCGACCTCACCCTTCACACCCCGAAAGAAGTGGGCGGCGGCGGTGGCCCGGGCACGAACCCCGGGCAGCTCTTCGCGGTCGGCTACGCGGCGTGCTTCACCGGCGCCGTGAAGGCCGTCGGCCGCGTACAGAAGATCGACCTCCCTTCCGACATGAGCCTCAACAGCCACGTCACCTTCAACAAAGACGGCGACGGCTTCGCGCTGTCCGTCGAGCTCGTCGGCACCTTCCCCGGGCTGTCGAAGGAGGGCGCCGAGGCCCTGATGAAGGCGGCCCACGCCTGTGTGCCCCTACTCCAAGGCCACCCGCGGGAACATCGAAGTGAAGCTCTCGGCTTCCCAGTAACTGATTGTTTTTACTAATGTAGCGCTGTTTGCGCACATAGGATGACATGGCGCGACAGGAGGCGTATACCGCCGCGCATGGGCAATCAATTCTTGGCGCTGGGGCTGGTGTGCATCACGGGCTGTGGCGTGGGCACGGTCGAGGTGAACTCCGCCGACGACACGCTGGAGACCGACGAGGCGCTGCTCGCAGGGGACAAGGCCGACCATGGCTGCCAGGTGGTGCTGCGAAACGTGCAGCGCGCCGCAGGCACTGGTGGCTTCGCGACGAAGTGCACCAGCAACGGCCCCTGCTACTTCGTTTGGGAAGGCTTCATTGACGTTGCGCTCGCGGCGAAGACGGGCGCGAAGCCGTACGTGCTCTACCGCCCCATCGACGCGACGGTCTGGTCGAAGAAGCTCGCCACTGCGGTGACGGGCGGCCCGGCCGGCTACCAGCGCTACAAGTTCAAGCTCGAGACGAACACCGTCAACGCCGGCATGAGCGCCACCTCGCTGCAGCACGCGCGCATCGACCTCTCGCCGTACCTGCTCACGAAAGACGGCACGCGCCTCTTCGATCACAACCGGGTGCCCGGCGACTTCGACGTCTACTCGCTGACCATCAACAACAGCTGGGCCGTGAACGAAGACGCCGCGGTGTGCCGCCCTGCCGGCCTCAACAAGTCGACCGTGCAGTTCACGGGAAGCTTCCAGACGGTGCAGCACGGCGCGCTCACCCCGAACGGCAAGCTCAGCATCGACTACGATCTGAACCGCCTTCCGGCCTGCCGCGGCACGCACAACGGGTACCCCGCTTTCGACATCACCGCTTTCGTGCGTTTCTCGCCGGGAAACCAGCAGCTCGAGCAGAGCGTGCGCACCTTCGACACCAACAACGGTGCGCCCGTCTTCAGCACGCTTCACTCGCAGCCCTTCGACGTCACGATTCCCAACGGAGCGACCAGCGCCGAAGTCTGGTTCGTGAACACCGGCCTCTGGTGCTCGCCGTCGTACGACTCGAACAGCGGCGCGAACTACCGGTTCGAGGTCATCGCTCCTCCAGCGGCTGCGACGTGGTTCGGCAACACGAAGTCGAGCACCAGCCGCGAATGCGTGGCGAACCAGAACGTGCCGTACAGCCTCACGCTTGACGGCTATATCCGCGAGCGCGCGTGCAGCTTCGTCGAGAGCCAGGTCTACGTGCCGGGCCTGACGGACGACGCGACGGTACGGCCTGCGCTGGTGATGGCGAAGGTCGAGTCGAAGCTCGATGGCGTGGCGCAGCCGATGCGCTGGCTGACCTTCCAGGGCCGCACCGACAACAACTACACCTACCGCTACGAGCTGCCACGCGACGCGCTGTACTACGGCAGCAAGTGGTCGCGGCTCGAGTACACGATTGCGTGGTCGACCGATGGCGTCATCTGGGTCAACGACATCCCACGTGAAGTGCTGCGCGACGTGACCTGGTGCAACCCGTCGTGGGGCAGCTGCAGCCTGTGAGCAGCTTGAAAGAAGGCGGCAAAGCGCCCGCGTTCTGCCTCGAAGACCAGGACGGCAAGACGGTGAAGCTGGCCGACTTCAAGGGCAAGTCGGTGGTCCTCTTTTTCTACCCGAAAGATCTCACCTCGGGCTGCACGACCGAAGCGTGCGCGTTTCGCGACGACTACGCGAAGCTCAAGAAGAAGGGCGCCGTGGTGCTGGGCGTCTCTCCGGACTCAGGCAAGAGCCACACCAGGTTCATCGAGAAGCACGCGCTGCCCTTTCCCTTGCTCGTCGACGCAGACCACGCCATCGCCGAGAAGTACGGCGCGTGGGGCGAGAAGTCGATGTACGGCCGGAAGTACTTCGGCATCATCCGTTCGACGTTCCTCATCGACGGCGACGGCAAGCTGAAGAAGATCTGGCCGAAGGTGAAGGTCACGGGCCACAACGACGAAGTGTTCGCCGCGCTCTAGTCTAGCTGCCGGCGTCGGCACAGCAGCGAAAGCCGGTGGAGTAGTCGTGGTACGCCGGCTCGTGCGCGGAAGTGAGGTAGCTGCAGCCCTTCCCGTTGATCTCGGCGTCGCCATAGAAGCCGCCGCGGAACCGGCCATGGTTGTTCACGTCGGGTGCGTCGGCGCCCCACTCGTGCAGGTTGCCCACGCAGTCGTGCACGCCGAAAGGCGAGACGCACTGGAGGTACGCGCCCGTCGGGTACAGGCCGCCATCCCACTGGTTCAGACGCGGATCGTTGAACGCGGCGTACGTCCACGTCGCGGGGTTGTTGCCGTAGAAGCGCGGCAGGCTGCTGCCCTTCCCCTCGTTGCACGCGCCCGCCTTCTTCACCGTGCCCCCGTACGGATAAAGGCTGCCCGCGTCGGGCCCGCGGCACGCCAGCGAAAATTCTGCCGACGTGCACAGCCGCTTCCCTGCCTGCGCGCACGCCGCGGCCGACTGGAGCTGTGAGATGTAGCCCTGCGGGAAGACGCCACCCAACACCTTCGCGCGCACCTTCAACGCGTCGACCCCCACAAAAGGCGAGTGCGGTTGTTCGCCGCCATCTGCCAGCAGTTCGACCACGTGCGCTTCCCACCCGTCGACGCAGAACCCGCGGATCCGCACCATGCCCGGGAAGCAGCCATTGCCTGCATCGGGAGCACCAGCGTCCAGCGTCCCGGCGTCCTCGACTCCGGCGTCTGCCCCGGCGCCTGTGTCTTTTTGCCCCGCGTCGAAGCTGGCATCGACCCCAATGATTCCGGCGTCGTTCTCGGGCACGCCCCCACATGCGCACACCACCAACAACGGAATCAGGACGCGCTGCGACATACGTAAACTCTCTCAGACTCAGGGCTTTTTGGGTAGGAGCCCTCGGCGACTGGCAATCCGGCCGAAAATTGCGTATCAGACCGCCGCACGCAGGCGCGAGACCCGGCAAATGAATGTCGGGCTTACAGAGTAAGGCAGGAAAGATGGCGACTGGAACTGTGAAGGGGTTCAACGATGCGAAGGGGTTTGGCGTCGATGTGAACCGCGGGCCCAAGGGTCTCTGGGCGGCCGACGTTCGCCCCATCAGCTGAAACCTTTCGCCAGTTCAGATCGTCAAGCCTGACCACCCAAAGAAGGAGTTCTTCACATGTCCCAGGTGAGCGCATCGAAACGACAGAAAGAGCTGGCTCGGTTGGAGCGCCGTAAGGCCAAGGAAGCCGAGCGCGAAGTGAAGAAGGCGGTTCGGCTCGCCAAGCCTGATCGCGACCCGAACGCCGAAGATCCGGACATCGCGGGCATCATCCCCGGGCCGCAGCCGATCATCGAGCAGTGAGCTGCTGACCACTTTCGCGCAGCTGGGCCTTTCGCCCGCGCGCATTCAAACCCTCGAGGCCCTGGGCTTCGAGGCCCCGACTCCCATCCAGGCGAAAGCGATTCCGATCGCCCTCGCAGGAACCGATGTCATCGGTTGCGCCCAGACGGGCACGGGAAAGACGGCGGCCTTCGTGCTGCCGATGCTCGAGCGGCTGAACTTTCGCGAGGCGCACTCGGCGCTGGTGCTCGCTCCGACGCGCGAGCTCGCGCTGCAGATTCACAGCGAGCTGCAGCGCCTGGCTGGTTCGAAAGAGCCGCTGAGCGCGGTGCTGATCGGCGGTGTTCCGCTGGGCCCCCAGGTGTCTGCCCTGCGCCGCGGGCTGCCGGTGATCATCGCCACGCCGGGGCGGCTGGTCGACCACCTGAAGCAGCGCACGGTGAAGCTGCTGGGCGTGCACACGCTGGTGCTCGACGAGGCCGATCGCATGCTCGACATGGGCTTCGCGCCGCAGCTCGAGCACGTGTTGTCGGTATTGCCTCGCCAGCGCCAGTCGATGCTGTTCTCGGCCACGCTGAGCAAAGACGTCACCCGCTTCGCGCAGCGGCACATGAAGGCGCCAGTGAGCGTGGGCGTCGCTCCGTCTGGGACGACGGCGGCGAAGGTCTCACAGCGCGCGATTGGGCTCAAGGACGAGCTCAAGCTGCCGCTGCTCGCGAAGCTCATCAGCGAAGAGAAGGGCAAGGTGCTGGTGTTCGTGCGCACGCGCGGTCGCGCCGAGAAGTTCGCGAAAAAGCTGGGCCGCCTGGGCGAGAACGTCGGGCAGCTTCACAGCGATCGCAGCCAGGCGCAGCGCAAGGCCGCACTCGACGCCTTCCGTTCAGGCCAGGGCCGGGTGTTGATCGCCACCGACCTCGCCGCGCGCGGCATCGACGTCACCGACATCGCGCTGGTGGTGAACGCCGACGTGCCGCGCAACCCGGAAGACTACGTGCACCGCATCGGCCGCACCGCGCGCGCCGAGACCAGCGGCCTCGCGATCACCTTCGTCGGCGGCGAAGAGCGCGCGCTGTGGATTCCGATCGAACGGCTGATTCGCCAGAAGCTGCCCCTGGAAACGGTGAACACCGAAGACCCGGTGCTCAAGACGATGATGGTGAAGTTCGCCGCGGGTGAGCCGAAGGGGGTGCACACCTCGACTACGCCGAAGCGCATCGACTACGCCAAACCGCGTGAACGGTTCGGCGGGCGCACCTTCCGCCGGTAGCGCGCGCCGGAAACGGCGGTTGACGATTCACGGTTGACGATTTTTTGCGTCGCCTTCCAGCGCCCGTAGCATCGGCGCATGCGAGGAATCGTCAACCAGGTGATCGGGCAGCTGCTGTCGTCGCCCGTTCCCTTCTCGAGCACCGACGTGGCGAAGGCCGCTGGCGTGTCGCGGCAGGCGGCCCACAAGCAGCTGCGGCACCTGGTGAAGGCCGGCCGGTTGACGATGCAGGGAAACGCGCGCGCGCGACGCTATGCGCGGGTCGTCCCGCTGAGATCCCGCCTCGACGTCGCGTCCGCAGGCTCGCTGTACCGGCTGTCGGCGCGGTTATTGATGGACGATGCGCCGGCCGGCGAAATCACTCTCGACTTCACTGGTGTGATCGACATCGGTGAAGAGTTCCTCGACGAGATCTTCCTGGTCTGGGCGCCCGCGCATCCGTTGGTCAGTCTGAAGATCGCCCACCTGCCCTCGCGGTTTGCTTCGATGCTCTTCGCGCTGGCCCGGAAGCCATGACCGAGTCTCACCTGCAGGACATCACACGCACGATTCAGCTCGCGGTCGCTCCGGTGTTCCTGCTCACCGCGCTCGCCGGCATCTTGAACCTGCTCTCGCAGCGGCTGGGACGCATGGTCGACCGCGCGCGGCGACTCGAAGACCTGGCAGTCACGCAGATTGGAGCGGCCCGGCAGGACTCCGTGATCGAGCTCAAGCTGCTGTCGCGCCGGGCCCGGCTGATTCACACCGCCTTCCTCGGCACGACCTCGGCGGCCCTGCTGGTGTGCGTGCTCATCGCCGTCGCCTTCGTCGGCTACCTGTTCGGGGTGAACGTGGGCACGCTGATGGCGATCCTGTTCTTGCTCGCGCTGGCGGCGATCATCCTCTCGCTGCTGTTCTTGCTTCGAGAGGTCCTGCTCACGATCGCCGTGCTGCAGTTCCAGCTGCCGCCCGAAGCTCAGGAAACGCCAGCGCCTCCGCCGGTCTAGCGGCGATTCGCTTTCTGCTTCGTCGACCGCGGCGTCGAACGGCTCGGACGCTTCGCGCGCGCCTCGGTGGCCGCCTTCTTCTTCCGGCGCGCAGCGACGCCCCCTGCCGCGAAGACCTCGACCATCAGCTGGTTGAACGCGGGAAGGTCGTCCGGCTTCCGGCTGGTGACGATGCCACGGTCGACGACGACGGTCTCGTCGACCCATTTGGCTCCGGCGTTGATCAAGTCGGTCTTGATCGACGGGTAGGACGTCATCCTCAGGCCCTTCACCGCGCCCGCTTCGATCAACGTCCACGGGCCGTGGCAGATCGCGGCGATGGGCTTTTTCGCCCCGACAAAGGCACCGACGAAGGCGACCGCGGCCTGGTCGCTGCGCAGCTGGTCGGGGTTCATCACCCCACCCGGCAGCATGAGCGCGTCGTAGCTGCCAGCGTCCGTCATTTCGATCGTCGAGGTCACATCGACCGCCTCTGCCCAGTTCTTGTCCTTCCAGCCGCGAATGCGCCCCTCGTGTGGGGCGATGACGTCGACCCGGGCGCCTTCGGCTTCCAGCGCGTGTTTTGGGGACATCAGCTCGCTTTGCTCGTATCCGTCTGTGGCGAGAATGGCGATCGTCTTTCCGTTCAGCTTGCCCATGGGGGTGTCTCCGTGCGGGTTGTGCCGGGCAGAAACTGCATTCGTCGTGCCCCTCATTCGCGGCTGACGGCGATCGCGAGGACCCCGCCCATCACCATCGAACCACCCAGCCACAGGCGTGGGCCGACGGCGTTGTTCAGGAACACGATGCCGAGAATCGTCGCGAGCAGCGGCGTCGCGAGCAGGTAGGGCGTCACCTGCGCGACCGGGTGCCGCTTCACCAGCACGTAGTAGAGCCCGTGGCCCACCAGCGAGGAGGCGATCGCCGCATAGGCGACGCCGAGCCACGCCCAGCCGCTGGCCGCCTTCATCACGTCGATCGGGTGGGCCTCGACCGCGAAGCTCCAGGCGAGCAGCGGCACGATGCCGAACACCGCTGTCCAACCCTGCTGGCTGAACACGTCGAGCCCCTCGAGGTCGCGCATCAGCACGGTGCCGAGGCCGAGGAAGAACGCCGAGAGCAGCATCAGCACCGCGGCCATCGGGTGGGCCAGCACCGACGGGTCGAAGCCGAGCACCAACACGCCCGCGAAGCTGAAGGCGATCGCCCCCGACGCGATCTTCGACGGCCGCTCACCCTTGATCAGCCACGCGAGCAGTGCGGCAATCGGCACGTAGGCCTGCATCAGAATTGCGGGCGACGCGAGCGTGGTCGAGAGGCTCATCGACCAGAACCCAAGCCCGAAGTGCACCACGCCGTTGCACATCGCGACCGCGAAGAGCCGCGGCCACTGACCCTTCGCAGGACGTTTGAGAAACGCGCCGAGGATCGCGGCGAGCAGGACGAGGCGCAGCGCGGTGAACAGAAGGGGCGTGAACTCGCGCAGCGAAAGCGTCGAGCTGAGGAAGTTCCCCGCCCACGCGGCACAGATGACAGCGATCAGCAGTGCGTCGCGCGCCCCAAGCTTCTGGGTCAACTCAGGAACCGGAACACGGCATCGAACACGTCGCGCAGGTCTTTCTCGCGCGCGCCGACGGCGCCCTTCACGCAGCCTTTGCAGACGAGCCCGGCGGCGGTGGCGTTGCTGTCGGCGTAGGGGAAGCGGCCCTCGCACGCCGCGCAGAGAAAGCCGAGCTCGGCGGGCGACACCAGCTGCTCGGGAGGTTGAGGCAGGCGCTCGGCCTTCAGCTTCGCGACGGTCGCGCCGTCGAGGTACGTGCCCTGGCAATCGTTGCAGCGCGCCGCCGCGAAGGCGCCGCCGACGGCTGGGTCCTTCGCCGGGTCGGAGCACGACGGGCAGAAGTGCTCGAAGCCTGGACCCGCGGCCAGCGCGCGGTGGGTCGCCAACATCTCGAGCTCGCCGGCGTCGAACCACAGCGCGCCGCACTGGCCGCAGCGGTCGATCTCCAGCTCTCTTCCATTCGCGGCGTTGGTGATCAGCCGATCCATCGGGGCGCGGTGCGTCGGGCAGGTGCGGGGGCGCATTGGCGCTCGACCTTATGGCCTTCCACCTCGAATTTCACGGGGGCGCGGTGAAGCTCGAGACCCTGGGAAAAGACGGTGAGCGCGGCGGCGAGGGCGAGAACGCCGACCGCGAAGTCCGGGTCAGGGCAGCGTCTTCCCCGGAGCCTGGCTCGGATTCGAGAAGCCCGCGTCACCCACTGCCCGAACGCGGAAGAAGTACTGAGTGGCCGCGGTGAGCCCAACCGCCTGGTAGGTGCGGATGTCCGGCAGCACCGCCGGCGCGCCGCCGTCGGGCTTGGTCAGCTGGGTGTAGGGGCCGTTGGCCGCCGTCGCGCGCTCGACGCGGAACCCGAGCTCATCGTTCGAGTTGTCCGACCACGTCACGGTGATGGTGGTCTGGGCGAGCACTCCCGCGTCGGCCTGCGTCGGCGCGTTCGGAGCAGTAGAAGTCGTCGCCGAGAGCGGCCCCAGCGTCGCCGAGCTCCCACCCGCGTTGAACGAGCGCAGCCGGAAGTAGTACGTGGTGCCCGGGCTCAGCGTCTGAGGGGTGAAGTTGGTGGCGTTCGCTCCGGTCTGGGTGATCGCCACGAAGCCCGCGTCGGCCATCGTCGACTGGTCGATGCTGAAGCCGTCTTCGTTCAGCGAGTTGTCGAGCCAGGCGAGGCGAATCGTGTTCGCTGACTGGGTGGTGACCGTAAACATCGACGGCGCGTCGGGCGGCACCGGCAGCGTCGCCGAGCTTCCTTCCAGCGAGTACGCTGACACGCCCGCATCGTTCCACGCGCGCACGCGGTAGTAGTAGACGGTGGACCCCGCGAGACCGCCGTCGTCCGGGTAGAACCCGCCGCCGTCGGTGACCGGGCCGACCTGGGCGATGCGGGTGAAGCCGGCCGCCGACGTGGTCGAGCGTTCGACGTCGAAGCCCTTCTCGTCGTTGGCCGCGTCGACCCACCGCACGTTCAGCTGGTTGTACGACTGGGTCATCACCGTGATGCCAGCAGGAGCGTTGGGCCCAAGCGTGGTGGTCGGCGTGGTCGCGCAGGCCGTCGGCGTCGAAGCGGTCGAACGGTTCCCGACGACGTCCACCGCAATCACCTGGAAGCAGTACATCGCGCCCGAGCCCAGCAGCGTGGCCGTGTGTGTCTTGAAAGCGGCGGGGATGACGGTCGCGAGCTCGACCGTGTTCTGCACGATGCGGTAGTTCGCCACGCCCGACGTCGCATCCGTCGAGGCGTCCCACGTGATCTCAATCGACGTCGACGAGTTCGCCGTCGCCTTCACGTTCGCCGGCACCGACGGCGTATCCATGTCGTTGGTGACGAAGGTCTTCGTCGTGACGGTCAGCGTGTACGCCGACGCGCCCGCGCTGTTCGCCGAACGCAGCCGGTACCAATACGCCGTGTCCCTGGTCAGGCCTGTGTCGGTGAACTTCACGGCGTCGGCGTCGACCTTCTTGACCAACACGAAAGTACCGTCGGCCGCGGGGCTGCGCTCGAGCTCGAAAGAGCTCTCGTTGCTCGAGTTGTCCTGCCAGGTCAGCTCGATCTCGTTCTCGCTGAGGCCTTTCGCGGCAAGCGATGAAGCAGCGACAGGAACGACAATGGGCTTTTGGGTGGTGACGCGGAGCACGGTCGACACGCCGCGCTCGCCGTCGCTGAAGATCGCGACGACGCGGTACCAGTACGTCGTCTGCGCGGCGACGCTTTGATCGCGGAAGCTCGTCGAGTCTGCGACGACGGTGCCGACCTGGTTGAAGCCCGTGCCGTCAGAAATTTCGCTGCGCTCGATCGAGTAGCGCGATTCGCCGCTGGCGTTGTCGAGCCACGTGAGCGTCAGCGAAAGATCATTCACTTCGGACGCCGCTAACATCGCTGGCTTGCCGCCTGACGAAGGCGAGCACGCCGCGGCGCCAACCACTGCGAGCAAGGTCATCTGGATCTTGAGTCGGGACATCTTCCACTCCGCGCGAGCGAGATTTCCGCCAGACCCTAGTACGAGCCCGCTCGTGTTCGTGCACCAGCGCGCTGGCGCACCTGTGAACTGTTGTGGGCACTGCGAGGTGATCTTTCTCAGCGCGAGCGCGGGCCGCTCATGCGGTAGCGAACGTTGCACGAGTAGCAAACGGGATCGCAGAAGCCTTCGCCAGTGACCGAGATGGCGAGCTCACCGCACGCGCGCACCGCGTCGAAGCCGCCGTCGGTTTCGAAAACAGGAAGCGCGATGCCGGCGTCGGCGTCGGCCGCCGGAACTCCGCCGTCGAGGTAGTTCTTCGGGCACGTGTCCGCGAGGGCGCCGTTCTGCGAAGGCGAGAGCAACGCCATCGAGCCGCGCTGCGTGTACGTCAAAGTGCAGGCCGAACAGTCACCGCCGTCGAACAGCTGAGCGCCGGTGGCGCGCAATTCCTGGAAAGAGGCGACCTGGCCATCGAAGCCGCCGTCGAAAGTGGCGAAGCCGTCGAAGAACGAGAGCCCGCCGCCATCGAAGTACGACAGCGTCGCCTCGAACGTCAGCGACTCGGGGAAGCCCTTCAGGCTGCACTCTTTGAAGATGCCCTTCGACGTGATCGCATAGGTGCCGAGCTGCGCGTCGCCCGCGGGCTTCGGGTTCTCGAGCGAGCAACCGCCGCAGGCAGCCAGCCCCACCACGGCGAGAAGGAAGACGCAGCGATTCATACCGCCGACCATACATGCGGAAGATCCACCGCAAAAAAGAACAACCCCCCGTCAGCGCGAAGGCTGACGGAGGGTTGGTCTCGAGGGGGATGCCTGAAGAACTAGCTCTTGCGGCGGCGCAGCATCGCCAGGGCGGCGAGGCCCAGGCCCATCAGCGCGGGGTCGAAGCCAATCGCGCTGCAGCTGCTCGGGCCACCCTTCGCGTCCGGCGCGGCCG
>Ga0105048_10000386_pt1 | contig 66390 bp, 56 predicted proteins | sample MAT05_FD_78382 | JGI IMG/M metagenome (GOLD analysis project Ga0105048, IMG submission 78382) | Freshwater microbial communities from Lake Fryxell liftoff mats and glacier meltwater in Antarctica - MAT-05 | ecosystem: Environmental > Aquatic > Freshwater > Ice > Liftoff microbial mat | place... | reverse complement strand
CCTTCTGGAATAGTTACGCGTACTTTTCCATCTATTGTTGGCACTTCTACTTTTGTTCCTAATGCCGCGTCTGCAAAACTGATATACAAATCATACAAAACGTGATTGCCTTCGCGTTTTAAATCTGTATCTTTTACTTCTTCTACTGAGATTAATAAATCGCCATTTGGCCCACCTTTTTCACCTGCATTTCCCTTTCCGTTCATTGAAAGTTCAATTCCTTCGTGCACACCTGCAGGTATATCAATATTAATAGTGTCTTCACCATAAACTCTGCCATCACCATGACATTTATTACAGGTAGCTGTAATTTGCTGGCCTGAACCATGGCAAGTTGGACAAGTTTGTGTTGTAGCCATTTGTCCAAGAATAGTATTTTGAACACGGCGAACTTGACCTTGCCCATTGCATGTTTTGCAAGTACTTACACTCGATGCATCTTTTGCTCCGGTGCCGGTGCATACATCACAAACAACATATTTTTTTACCTTAATAGTTTTACGTGTTCCTTCAGCAACTTCTTTTAAAGTGAGTTTTACTTTAATTCGAATATTACTTCCTCTAATTCCTCTTGACCGTTGACCTCTTCTTCCGCCACCGCCAAAAAAATCGCCAAAAACAGATTCACCGAAAACATCTCCGAACTGGCTAAAAATATCGTCCATATTCATGTGTTGCGCACCGCCTCCTGCACCACCAACACCTGCATGACCAAACTGATCGTATTTAGCTTTTTTTTGTGGATCGCTTAAAACTTCATACGCTTCGGCAGCTTCCTTGAATTTTTCTTCCGCTTCATTATTTCCCGGATTTTTATCAGGGTGAAACTGTAGGGCCATTTTTCGGTAAGCCTTTTTAATTTCTTCAGGAGTAGAAGATTTTGTTACTCCTAATATTTCGTAAAAATCTCTTTTCGCCATGATATTCCCGAATGGGATTAATTTTCAAATTTTAAATACTGCGTTTATTATTTTCCAATTACAACTTTCGCGTAACGAATAATTTTGTCATTTAATGTATATCCTTTCTCCAATACATCAACAACTTTACCTTTTAAATCATCTGTAGGCGCTGGAATTTCAGTTATAGCTTCCATCATATCTGTATTAAATTCCAAGCCTTTGCAATTAATTTCTTTTAACCCCTTATTTAAAAGTGTATTTCTAAATTTTTCGCTGATAAGTTTAATACCTGCTTTAACTGCTTCAATATCCTTTGCATCGGCTACAACCTGCTCAGACCTGTCAACATCATCTAATGATGGCAGTAAATCTTTAATAACTTCTAGACCTGCAGTTTTAAATTGCTCAATCCGCTCTTTTGAAGTTCGGCGTTTAAAGTTTTCGAACTCAGCAAGCAGTCTGATATATTTATCTTTTTGCGCTTCTAGTTCTTTCAGCATCGATGCGCTGTCATCAATTATTTCGCCTTCAATAGGCAGTGTGATTTCTTGCTCATCGAGGTTAGTATCCTCGCTTGCAGCCGCTTCATTTTTTATATCTTGCTCTTCCATATCTATTAAAGTTGAGTGTTTATGACAAAGTTGCATTCACCCCTGTGCAATCCAGCGGCCAAATCGGAGGTCAAAAATACTGCCATCGGGCATTTATTGCCAAATTGACACGATAATAATAATTAACAACAGCAGGTGAGTGATTAGTGTAGGTGCTCGTTAAGAATAGATTCCAGCTCGCCAATCAAAATATTCTTTTTAATTACAACGCCATCTCCATCCAATAAATAGTATTTGGGGAGATAGTTTATACCGAAATCGAGTGCAGCTTGGGCATTCCATGATTTTGTGTCAATTGTTTGGCAATTCCAGGAAACGTTATCAGCGGTTACGGCTGCCAACCATTTATTTTTGTCGGTATCTAAAGAAACACTGTAAACACTATAATTTTTGCCATTCTTAAAATCTTCATGCTGGTATTTCTTATACAAGCGTTCCATTTCTATGTGATTGCGTCTGGCATCAGCATTACCTGATTCCCAAAATTCCACTAATACGTAAGTACCTTTAAGTGCAGATAGCTGCAGCCATCTATTATTGGCATCTTGGGTAATAATTTCTGGTGATGAAGTTCCGGTGGCTAACCCCGAAGTCAAGGTTGTCGCTTCACTTCCTGAGCAACCTGTAAAAGTAGTAATCGAAGTAATTGCAATAATGGCAACTATAAAAAATGTGTGGAGTTTGGTGGAAAATCGAGGAGACGACTCTTGCATTATTAATCTTTTAGTTTGGTTAGAATTTGTTCTAAATCTGTAGTTAAAATATTGTGATTGATGATTTCACCTTTACCGTTAATTAAGAAATACTTCGGCAGAGATGCAATTTTATAATCTAAAACAGGTTGCGCATTCCATGCTTTGGTATCAATTACATTTGTTGCCCATGTTGTACCTTCAGCCGCTACAGTTTTTTCCCAAAGCGCTTTATCGGAATCAATTGAAATACTGTAAATATCAAACCCGGTTCCTTCTTTGAATTCAGTTTGTTTAAATTTCATATACATGCGCTGTATTTCAAAATGATTTTTTTTCGCACTGGTATTGTTTGAATCCCAAAACTCAACCAGAACAAGCTTTCCACGCATCTCACTGAGCTTGGCAATTGAGTTGTCTGCTTTACTCGCGCTAATTTCTGGCGCTAAATTTCCAGCTTGTAGCCCAACAATTGGTGCACTTACTTTACAAGCGCCAACCAACATTAGTATTGCAATACCTAAATAGATAAATTGTGTCTTCATATTAGAAAAGATTGCATTCAACATTCAGCGTGTGTGCACTGAAATTTAAGGGGAATGTGCGAACAAAATTTAATCGAGTGGTAAAGATCGCCACAAGTTGACCAAATGTGAAACTACCTTTCAACAACAATAGACTTATTGTAGCTTAAAATAGTTGCATTTGTGCCCTTAAATTCTTTGGATTTCTGCACCAATTGCTTGTAGTCTTTTATCGATGTATTGATACCCTCTGTCAATTTGTTCGATATTATTAATAATGCTTTTCCCCTCGGCCGACAAAGCTGCAATAAGCAAGGCAACACCAGCACGAATATCAGGAGAAGTCATTTCAATTCCGCGGAGGGTGTTTTTTCTTTCAAGTCCAATAACTGTAGCTCTGTGTGGGTCGCATAAAATAATTTGGGCCCCCATTTCTATGAGTTTGTCAGTAAAAAACAATCTGCTTTCAAACATTTTTTGGTGAATGAGCACACTGCCTTTTGCTTGTGTGGCAACAACAAGAATAATGCTTATTAAGTCGGGAGTAAACCCTGGCCAAGGCGCATCTGCAACGGTTAATATTGAGCCGTCGAGGAAATTTTGAATTTCATAAATATCTTGTGCAGGAATATATAAGTCATCGTTTCTCAACTCCATTTTGATGCCAAGTTTACCGAAAACTTCCGGAATTACGCCAAGCATATCAAAACGTACATTCTTTATAGTGATTTCACTTTTAGTCATTGCCGCCAAGCCAATAAAACTGCCAATTTCAATCATATCTGGCAAAATGTGATGCTCACAGCCAATTAATTGTTCAACTCCCTCTATGTGTAACATATTAGAGCCAATGCCTGTAATTTTTGCGCCCATTTGGACCAACATATTGCAAAGTTGCTGCAGGTAAGGCTCACAAGCGGCATTGTAAATTGTAGTTCTACCTTCGGCGAGCACAGCAGCCATAACAATATTTGCAGTTCCGGTTACCGATGCTTCATCTAATAAAATATAAGCACCTTTTAACCGTTCGGCACTAATTGCACCAGTTTCAATGTTAAAATGTGCCCCTAATTTCATGAAGCCGATAATATGCGTATCTAATCTACGACGGCCTATTTTATCGCCACCTGGTTTTGACAAAGTGGCATGTTTAAATCTTGCTAAAAGCGGACCCATAACCATTACCGAACCACGCATTTTGCGGCTTTGGTTGATAAATTCATCGCTATTGATGTAGGCCATATTGATGTCGTCGGCGCAAAATTCGCAAGTATGCGCATCAATACGATATACTTTTACGCCCATTTGGGCAAGTAATTCAATCAGAAAATTCACATCTCTGATATCAGGAATATTATGAATAGTAACTTTTTGATTCGTGAGCAAAACAGCGCAAATTACTTGCAATGCTTCGTTTTTGGCACCTTGAGGAACAATTTCTCCTTTGAGACGCTTACCTCCAGTGATTTCAAATGCGTTCATTAACGATTCTTTTTGAAATTCTTGTAATTAGGATTTTGTCCATGGCGTTTAAAGTTTCTGCCGCCACCGTTATTCGGTCTATTTTGCTGTGTAGGTTGATTTACCTGACGACGAGCTGAAGACTTAGTTAAAGAATCTAAATCGCTGTCCTCATCTAATTGCAACTGACCATTGCTCAAACTTTCGAGATCTTGCTTAATAGTTAAATCGTTAACATTATCACGATTCCAGTTTTGATAAACTAGCTTCATATAATTACCAATAACTTGAGCAAACTCCTGACGAACCAAAGGGTCTTCTATAGTCATTGCTTTATTAACGCATGATTCAATGTTTTTACCGTAGTGGGCAAACTTGATACTTTGTCTAGGATATTTGAGTTTGATGTTTTTACGCATCAAGGTTTCACGCTCTGGAACAGGGTATGGTGAATTCGCAACAAGTTTGAAATCACTCATCATATAAATGTGGTCCCATAACTTATGGCGAAAATCTTCAACATTCCTAAGGGTTGGGTTCATTGTTCCCATCATATCAATAATATCGAGCACAAGATTATTGCGCTCTTCATCATTTTCAATTTTTACTGCGAAATCAACCAGTTGTTGCACATGGCGACCGTATTCACCTAGGATCAGCTTTGGAAGCTGGGTATTATATGGCATCGAAAAATATGTTTAAGGCAAAGGTACGTTTTTAGGCGACATGAAGCAAGTATTAAATTGTGACTTATGCTAAACCCAGATTAAGCAATGGAAATCATAACAAATTACATATTGCAATAAAAACAAATGTTTCATACCAATAAATTGATCCTTTCTCATTGTTTGCTAATTAGGGTAAGCCCAAATAAATAAATAGTTTGGTCAATTTGCTATTGTCTATTGATTAAGTTGGGCTAAACGTTGTAGAAAACAAAAAACCGCCAGAAATCCGACGGTTTAATAGTTTCACTAATAGAATAAAGGTGTCTATTTGCGACACTTTTTTAATTTATTCGCCGGGGTTTGGCCCACCACCTGGTTTGCCACCTGGAGGACCTTGTTTATCTCTTGCATGTTTAATCATTTCACGTTTGAATTCATTTTCGGCATCGGCCAATAAGGCTACTTTTTTGAGCACTAAAACTTTTTTAAATTCTTCGGCATATTTCTTTTTGATATCCAACAATTTCTGCTCGTTGTCAAAATGTTCGTTAATCATTTTAGTTAAATCTTCATCCGTCATTTTATCAATTTGCTTGCCAGAACGCAAATCTTTTTCTTTATTGATAATTACCTTTATTTCATCTTGCATTTTATTATATACAGGCCAAAATTTTTGCGCTTCTTCTACACTTAAATCCAGATACCTAGTTAGAAATGCAATGCGTAATGCTTCAATTTTTTCTTCATCAACGGGAGGTGGCCCAGGAGGCCCTTGCGAAAATCCGGCAGCTGCCGTGATTAAAAGTATAGAAAAAATGATTGCGTTTTTCATAATAATTATGTAGTTAGGTTATTAATAAATTTTATAAGCCAAGATTTTCAAATATTGTTGCATCATTTAAATATTCCTGCAAAAGTTCATCGTCAACTGTTTCCAATAATTTTTCATCATTGTTAGACTGAGACGATTCCACCAAAGCATTCAATACATCCGCATCAAACACTTGTTCATGCAAATCGCCTGTAATGGACTTGTCAATTTGGCTTGCATCTGAATAGGTTGAATTAAATAATACTTCGGTATTTAGTTGATTTACATTTTGAATAAGATAACCGTATAAATCATCAATGCTTAGCGATGCAATTTGCTCATTCATATAATTATCTAATTCAAGATTACTCATATTTGCAAACGCAACACCCTTATTGTTTGCATTGCTTTTTACTAGCCAATTAACAGCAAAAAAAGCAAAGGTAATTGTAGCGGCAACCGCAGTAAAAATAAACAACCTTTTTATAATCGGCGATTGCTTTTTATTAGTAATTTCCGCAAATTCATCGTTAGTGATATTGTTTAAAATATCATGCTCCAAACGTTCAAAATAGCCATCTGGTACGCGCAAGGTTTTGTTATCAAGCAGGTTTTTTAATTTGTCGTTTATTGGATCCATAATTGCTTTTTGTTACAAATAGCTTTTTTATAATTTACTAATTCAATCACCTTAAGGTTTGACATTATATTTTATTCATGGTTTAATGTGGCTTTTAGAAAAGCTTCTATTTTTTTTGCAGCATGATGATAACTTGCTTTAAGTGCCCCTGTAGAAGTTCCTAAAACCGCTTCCATTTCTTCATATTTCAATTCATCGTAATAGCGCATAATAAAAACCTGTTTTTGTTTATCGGGCAAGCTGTCGATGGCATGTTGCAATTGCACTTGAGTTTCATCGCCATCAAACCATGGGTCGCTATTGAGGTTAGCTGTATATTGTGCTACGTCATTATCAATTGCAATGCTCGTTCTGCGATATTTCTCATTAATAAAGGTGATTGATTCGTTTGAAGCGATGCGGTACAGCCATGTGTACAATTTACTTTCTTCGCGATAGTTGGGTAATCCCTTCCAAATTTTAATAAAGCAATTTTGCACAACATCGTTTGCATCATCATGATTGGTTACCATACGGCGAACATGCCAATACAACTTTTTGGAATACACTGCCACCAGCTTTTTATAGCCTAGTTCTCGTGTTGTTGCATTAAGACATAACTGTATGATTTCCTTATCCGTCATCAACCTCCAAGTTAGCCAATCTGCCTTCAAAATAAAGACAAACTATTACGCAATTACTTGCGTGCTATTACTTTGAGAGCGGCATCCACAACATGTTGGGTGCTCATACCATATTTGGTAAGTAACTGCTCGGCGGTTCCACTTTCACCAAATTTATCGTGAACACCAACGTATTCAATCGGTGCTGGAGTGTTTTCACTCACTACTTTGGCAATTGCGCTTCCAAGCCCCCCAATAATCTGGTGCTCCTCAGCTGTAACAACACATCTTGTTTTGCTTACAGATTGTATGACTGCTGGAAGATCGAGAGGTTTAATTGTATGAATATTTATGAGGTCAACTGAGTAACCTTTTTCTTCTAAAATTTTTGCTGCTTCAATTGCTTTCACAACCAAATGCCCCGTTGCAAAAATTGAAACGTCTTTTCCATCCTGAATTTTCCATGCTTTACCAATTTCGAATTTTGCGTCAGCAGGATAAAAAATCGGCCATTTTGGTCGGCCAAAACGCAAGTAAACCGGACCATCATATTCCGCAGCAGCAATAGTTGCAGCCTTGGTTTGATTGTAATCGCATGGGTTCATTACAACAAAATTGGGTAACATTTGCATCAAACCAATGTCTTCCAAAATTTGGTGTGTTGCACCATCTTCACCAAGCGTAACGCCAGCGTGTGATGCAGCAATTTTCACATTCTTATTAGAATAAGCAATTGATTGTCGGATTTGATCATAAACCCTGCCTGTTGCAAAATTGGCAAAAGTGCACGCAAATGGAATTTTTCCACCTATAGTAAGGCCGGCTGCCATGCCTGTCATGTTTGCTTCTGCAATTCCGCATTGAAAGAACCGGTCCGGAAATTCCTTAATAAAAGCTTCCAATTTAAGCGAACCGACTAGGTCGGCGCAGAGCGCTACTACTTGCGAATTAGCTTTAGCAGCTTCCAAAATACCAGCACCAAATCCGGAGCGTGTATCTTTTTGATTGGTATAATCTACGTTGATCAAAACAGCAATTTTTGGGTTTGTAGATTTCAGTTTTTCCAAAATCTGATGCGAAGATAAGGCAAAGTTACAGTCTTACCATAAGTGAAGTGCCGCTAATTACTTCAAAATCTATTTCTTTGGTAGCATCCATGTCTTTTTTGGAGATATAACGATAAATAACCTTATATTTTCCGGGTTGAATAGCAAGTGTTTCTTTTAAATTAACTTCACCTAATTCGTATATTTCAACCAATTTATTATCTCTATATTCATATATACCGCCTGCAATGGGTTCATTTTTGTTGAATGAAACATATCCAGGAGCAGCAATTTCGATGGTAGTGGTTTTATCTTGCTCAACTAGCACATTGTCAACTGTAATTACTGGAATGGTTAATACTTCAATATTATATAAACCAATTAATAATTTTTGTGATACATCAGAAACCTGAGCCGTAACAATATTTTTATCCTTTTTGATAATGCAATTTATTTTTCCTTTAAATGCTTCACCGCGAACTTCCACTGTTAAAAATCCCTGCGGAGATGGTTGCGTAATAATATTAAACTTGCCTGCATTTAAACTAACATCTTTCTTAATTATTTCTGGTGTGGTATGCACTTGCATATCATAAGTAAGCGAAGGGTCTAATGTTAAAGTGTCAGGATTGCCTTTCGGATTAATGGTATGATAATAATTAAATTTTGGCATTTTAGTATCCGCATCATAAAATGTCATCAGCATATCTGTTTCTTCAGGCTTGCTGTTTTCGTCTAAAAGATCGACACGAATAAATACCGAATTAAATAATTTTGCTATGGTTGAATTAACTACCAATTCTGTCCCTTTTTCATTTTCGATATTAATAAACTCGCCCATACAAGAAAATTCAGAATATTGTGTTGCATCGATTCCTAAACCAATAACATACGACTTGGTGACAACACCCATATTTTTTAATCGCTGTACCACTTCACATGGATTTAATCCACATGATTCGAATCCATCACTAACTAAAATGAGAATATTTCTATAGTTTTTTGCATCATCGCCGAAGTCGGTAAGTGTTTGCTCTATTGAATAGGCAATTGGCGTAACACCTTGCGGACGAATATTTTCGATACGCGTTTTAATGGCCGCAGCATTTTTATTTCTAAATGCAATTTCCAATTTCGAATCTTCACAATCGTTAAGTGGTTGTGGACTTTGATGTCCATAAACTCGCACAGCCATTTGCACATTTGCCATATTGTTTAAGCTATCGGCAATGCCGTTAACTACAGCTCTGGCCGCACTCATTTTTGATTCTCGTTCCCAGGTTTGCAGCATACTGCGGCTAGCATCCAAAACAAACAGCACACGTGTGGTTTGAGCTGTTTGAGCAGTAAGCTTATTTCCAACAAGTAAAATAAAAATTACTAATAAGGTGCGACAAAGATATGTTTGCAGTTTATTCAAATTTTTATAATTGAAGTTTTTGAACTCTTAATTGTAATTGAAATATCTTTTGTATTAGCTGCGTATTTTTTGATATTAGAACGGCTATAAATTTTATAATCGCCAGGGAGTAAAGAAATCATTGTTGTAGTACCTGATAAACTTCCCTCATAAATCTTTTCCAACTTGTTTTGCTTAACAACAAAAATGCTATAAATTTTACTTTCAGTAGAAGTTAAGCTTAACGTACCAGGCAAAGGCACATCAATTTTATTTTCTATACCACCTTTAATTTCATAATTTTCGTAACGCAATCTGGGAATTGTTAGTATGTCAATATCATAAGTGCCAGCAACATATTTTTGCTTAGTATTAAAATTCTGAACGTAAATAATTTCACCGGTTGTATTATTTCGAACAACGCATTGTTTTTCGCTGAAAATTGTGCCACTTCCTTCAGCAACATAAAATGTTCCGAGTGGAACATCAATTCCAATAATATTATGTTTACCTGGCGTTAATTCAACTTCATTCATTTTAACAATAGGTGTTGAGTGTACAACAATATCATATAATCCAATTGGATTCAGAAATAACGTATCTGGTTGATTTTTAATATCGGGTGTGTGCACGTAATTATACCTAACCTCACCAGTTAAATGGTCATACAATGTTATTTCAATATTTTTTTCAACTGGCAAGCCGAATGCATCCAACAAATTAATTTGTGTTGTTGTAATATTTAATGCTTGCGAAATTGCAATACTCATAGCATTCGAAAAAGATTTTTCATCACCAGCATCATAAAAATTTCCAATACAATCGAAATTCTTTTTGTCACGTTCGGTTAATCCTAAACCTATAACGAACGGTTTGAGGGTAATTTTTTTATCGCGTAGCGCTTGTGAACTTGCACATGGGTCTCCTTCACAATTTTCTATGCCATCTGTAATTAAGATAATGGAATTTGTTCCTTCAATAGAAATAAAATCTCCAGCGGCTAAAAAAAGCGAATAAGCAATTGGCGTATATCCTTGTGGTGTAATTCGGTTCAGCGCATTTTTCACTAACAGGCCAGCATTTTTGGTAATTGCCACCTCTAATTTTGAATCTTTACAATCGTAGGCAGCGCGGGGTTGTTGATGGCCAAAAACGCGCAATCCGATTTGTACTTCTGGGTCAGCTTTTTGGATGCTATCAATCGTTTTCACAACCATTTTCTTGGCTACCTCCCATTTATTGGTGCCATTCCAAGGGTCAGCCATGCTTCCACTTCCATCTAAAAGGATAAGAATGCGCTTTGCTTCACCAATTGGTTTGGTTTGGGTTAATGCGGTAAAGCATGAAAATACTAACAACAGGATGATCAGGTTTCTCATCATTTATGTGCTCATAAGCCTTATAAAACGAACATCTTCAAGGTTTTATTGAGCAAAATAGGTTTTGACCCATTGCAAATAAACAAAAATGCTGCCGTTTTCTTCAATTTGGCTAAAAATTAGAGTTAACAGTGGTTAACAGTGGTGTATACTTTTGTGAAAGCAGTGAAATAAGCGGACTAACTTTTAACTCAAATTAATCAATAGACATTAGCAAATCAATCAAACTATTGATTTAGTTGGGTTTAACCTGTATTGCAAACAATTTGTGATGAGCATATTATTGCTAGGGAACATCTGATTTTATTACAAACTATAAGATGTTAGGCCTTCCATTGCTTATTCTGGGTTTAATTACCCAAAACTATTTTACAGTTATAGTATTTATTCGAATCGATTACTTGTATCAAATAAGTGCCTGCTGTAACATCAACAGGAATTGTTGTTACCGTTTGTGTTAATTGTTGTTCAATAATTATTCTTCCTGTAAGGTCAAGCAGCCTAAATTGAGCATTACTACTTTCTTGGTTTAAGTTGATTTGAATAGCATTGTATGTAGCAAAAATTTGAGGCTGAAAGTTATTGGTTGATGTAATATCAATTATTACTGGGAAGTTAAGAATAAGCTGATTGCTTGGAGCCGAAAGCGTATCATTAATACCAAACTCTCCCGCAACCGCTAAAATGTATGCATAATAAGGAACACCCCAAGTAATTGGATTTCCTTCACTATCGACCATTGTTGCATCGCCTATTATTTCAATATCAGTTTCATTTGGTATTATCTCGATAAAATTGAGCGATAATTGAGCTGCGGCTAAATTAAAATCAAAAGCCGCTGCAAAATCAACTAAAAAAACACGATACGTTTCAACTGTTTGCTCAAATGCGGGATTGCTAAAAATAATGCTGATGTCGCTGCCAGTTCCTGTTTCGGCAATGTCTGCTAATAATGGTGCATTTACAACAGCCGTTTCCATCTCCAATAATACTACATTTGAAACTAGTGTAATTGAAGGAACATTTACAGTTGTGCCATCGGGCATACTTACAATAAATGCCTTATATCGATTTGGCTGAATAGTATTTCCATCAGTATCTAATGCATCGGCAGGTAAAAAAACTTCATAATTTTCTGCGCCTGGCAATACAACAGTGTATCTATCTGCAGAAAGCAACAATGCATCGTCTAAAGTAAATAAATCTGCAGCATCTTTTTGTGTAATACAAATTCTATATTCGGCAATACCTTGTTCAGTATTTGCTGGATTAAAATTTATTCTAATATCGGCACCATTACCATAATTATTTATATCTGCCAGCGATAAATCATTTGCAGTTTCAACAATATTGAGTAAGGTGAAATTATTTGTTGGTGTTGAAAGTATATTAGCATAATTAATTGCAGGTTGCATCACATTTAATACAAATAATTTGTATTCTTGTCCAGCAATAATTAAATCGCCATCGCTATCATAACTAATTTCCGGAAATGCTTGTGCATAGTTTACACTGCCATCTGGAATAATTTCTACATAGCGATCTGCTGGCAAAGCATCAGCCGTTGTAACATCAAAATCGTCGATAGTAGATTTCACACAAATTACTTTATAAGTTGTGATATCTGCTTCATCGCCCGCGGCATTAAAATTAAATTGCAAATCGCTTGCCGTGCCTGTTATGCCAAAATCGCCAGCTGTAATCCATTCAATTGAATATTGATTTATTGCAGTAGTAATTGGTGTTTCAGGAGAAAGTTCGAATGCATAATCTTTAAGTATTATACCTGTTTCAGCATTTACACTTAATCGCATCCAACCAAAATGATACGCGTCTGTGTCATCGTTATATAACTTTATTGCTGCAAAATGGTCTGTTACGCCATTCCAATTTCCTCCAATAAACGGTTGCACATTATAACTACTATAGATATAGAAAAACAATTTTTCGTATAGCACACCAATATTTAAATGAAAGTCGAGATCAGCATTAACTAAATCTCCTTCATTTAACACGGGTACATTGGTAAATAGTATTTGTGTAGCGCCACCAAAATAAGTAGCATACGGTGAGCCTGAATAGGTTATGGGAATTGTTTGAAATGAATAGGCAATTTGATTATCGCCAAGCGGATTTATTCTAACTTTTAATTCATTAGGTGCAAAACTCGCGAACGATTCTGAAAGAAATACGAGTTTAAAATCATTACTGCCATCACCATTTATATCAAGTGGAACATCATCAAGAAATACATTTAAATCGGGATTTACATCTTGATATACTACTTGGCTGTTTCCATTGCTGTAAATTGCTAAAAAGGCTGTTGACAATGCTGCATAACTTTTCAGTTTATTTAACCTTGCTGTTGAAAAAACAATTTTAGGGTTATTCATGATGAAAAGTTACTGCATTGGTATTGCATTTACAACTTGTAGGGCAAAAATAAATTACCAGTATTTTAAATGCTTTTAATAATCGCCAAGTGTTTCTTCTAACTGGGCCATTGCCTTTTCAAGTTGGTCTTTATTTGGTGCAATACCATGCCATTCGTGGCTGCCTTCCATAAAGTCGACACCTTTACCCATTGCTGTTTTCATCAAAATCATAACCGGTTTGCCGTTACCAGCTCTAGATTTGGCATCTTCGATTGAGGTTAACAGGGTTTCCATATTATTTCCATCTTCACATACTAATGTATCCCAACCGAAGGCAACAAATTTTGCTTTAAGGTCGCCAAGATCCATTATTTTTTTAGTTGGGCCATCAATTTGCTGACCATTCCAGTCAACGGTCGAGATAAGATTATCCACTTTGGCATGAGCGGCATACATGGCAGCTTCCCAAATTTGACCTTCTTGTAATTCGCCGTCTCCATGTAAAGTATAAACCAAATGGGTATCGTCATTCAATTTTTTAGCTTGTGCCGCGCCAATAGCTACGCTCATTCCCTGGCCTAGCGATCCGCTTGCAATGCGAATTCCTGGCAAGTGCTCTGCAGTTGTTGGATGCCCTTGCAATCTTGTGTTTAATTTTCTGAAGGTATTGAGCTCTTCAATTGGGAAATAGCCGCTACGTGCCAAAACACTATACCAAACTGGTGAAATATGACCATTGCTAAGGAAAAACAAATCTTCACCATTGCCATTCATATTAAAATTCGGATTGTGTCTTAATACTTCAAAATAGAGCGCCACAAAAAACTCGGTGCACCCTAATGAACCACCAGGATGTCCGCTTTGGCATTGGTAAACTTCACGAACTATATCTCTTCTTACCTGCGAACAAATTCGCTTTAATTGGTTAATATCTGACATGGAAAAGGTTATTTTGAGCAAAGGTAGGCAATTGGGGTGAAACAGGGCTATGAAGGTGTTAATAATGATTTGTGAAGAAATTGCAAATCGATGATTGTTAAAACATTTACAACATAGAAAATTACTTTTGGTGTCAGGCTTTTATGGTGGCAAATAATTTCTGAAGAATTTTTCAATATATTTATAGAATGGAGCGACTCCTATTGACAACGTTAAATAGATATGATTGAAATCATAAGTTTAAAAGAATATAAATGCGAAAATTTGTATTAAATATCAACCAAATTAATTTGGGGTTACAATGACACTTTAATAAATAGAAATGTCAATAATTCAAAGTGCAAATGTATATTTGTATTAATTACCTAAAATAATTTGCAAAGATGGATGCTGATATCTTAATATCATGGGGTGCTATTTATAAAAAATACAGGAAAGGTGAGTTTGTTTTTTATGAAGGAGATGAAGCACTTTTTTATTTTCAAGTTGAAAAGGGACAAGTAAAAATGTCAAATATTAATGATATGGGCAGAGAATATGTTCAGGGAAATTTTAGTGAAGGTCAATCATTTGGTGAACCGCCGTTATTTATTAATGAACGCTATCCCGCCTCTGCAATGGCGATTGAGGATACAATTGTTTTAAGATTATCTAAAGAAATATTCTTAAACATATTGGATGAATATCCTGCTATTCAAAAAACATTTCTAACATTACTTGCTCACAAAGTTTATTCCAAGGCTTCAACAGCTAAGGCTGTAATGAATCACACACCCGAAGAGCGACTGTTATCGTTTTTAAACAACTATCGCAAGAGCCACAATGCAACAAATGAAAAAATTTTAATCCCTTTTACTCGACAAGAAATTGCAAATTTCACTGGATTGCGAGTTGAAACAGTTATAAGGACTCTATCGGTGATGCGCAGTAGAAAACAGGTCGAAATAATAAATAGAAAATTATATATCTAAAATGTTAAATTTTCCGGCTAAGAAATGGTTCCTTATATCTATTTTTAATTTTTTAATAGTGGCGGTTATCGGCGCAATTATGCGGTATAAAATAGGATTTGATTTCCCTTATTTTGATCAAAAAAATTTACAAAATGGTCATTCTCATTTTGCTTTTGCAGGATGGCTATCTCAAGCAATAATGCTTATAATGGTTGGCATTTTACTGCCCTACACTGGTGGTCGCAGGTTTAAGACCTACAATTGGATTTTAGGACTAAATCTATTTACCGCCTATGGAATGCTTTTGGCATTTTTAGCAAATGGATATAATACTGTTTCTATTATTTTTTCAACGGCATCAATAATTATAAGTTTAATTTTTGCATTTTTCTATTTGAAAGATTTAAGTGGATTGAAATTAATTTCTGGTAAAAACTGGTTTATCATTTCTTTCCTATTTCTTCTTTTATCAACATTTGGAACAGTCGTTTTGGTTTACATGATGGTAGTTAGGGATATTCACCAAGAAGCTTATTTGTCATCCATTTATTGGTATTTACATTTTCAATATAACGGATGGTTCTTTTTTGCTTGCATGGGCATAATAGTTCATTATATGCAATCTAAGTTAGCATTACCTAAAATGCCCGATGCTGTTTTTTGGTACTTTTCACTCAGTTGCATACCTGCTTTCGGGCTTTCGGTGTTATGGAGAGAATTACCAATATTAATTTATGGCTCAGTTGCGCTTGCTGCTGCTGGTCAGTTTTATGCATGGATTGTATTGCTATTATATTTCAGAAAAAATCAAGCATTAACTAAACTCGGCAATAACTTGATAGCAAAGATAATATTTGCATTTATAGCTACGGCGTTAACTATTAAGTTTACCCTTCAGCTTTGTTCTGTAATTCCATTTGTAAGTACATTGGCATTTGGATTCCGATCTATTGTTATTGCCTATTTACATTTAGTGTTAATCGGCATCATTTCAATGTTTCTTATTACATATGCTTATACAACAAAATTGTTGGTGGTGAATAAAATGACTTCCATTGGCATATCGCTATTTTTAGCAAGTGTTATAGTATATGAACTTGCATTGGCAATACAGGGAATTGCATCTTTGAGCTACACTGTTATTCCAAAAATAGACTATATATTAGTGAGTTTTACTGCTTTAATTGTTGCCAGTATTGCCATTCTTTTTATCTCCCAAATAAAATACGCAGGTATTAGAAAAATATGATTTGAATCATAACTGATTTTTTAGTACCGAGCTACCTTAGTACTTAAAATAAACTATTATGAAAATTCAATTTACCCGATTGCTGATTGCTTCAATTGTGTTATCAGCATGCAACAATTCCACACCAATAGATAAAGAAATTGGATCAGCGCCTAACGCAACAACGACAGTTGGCCAATCAGGTGTTAAAGATGATGTTTCGAGTCCAAATATTGTTCAAGTTGCTGCTGGAAGTAAAGACCATACTACATTGGTAGCAGCAGTGAAGGCCGCAGGATTAGTTGATGCGCTAAGCAATGCTGGACCATTTACTGTATATGCACCTACTAATGAAGCATTTGACAAACTTCCAAAAGGAACAGTTGAAGGTTTACTAGAGCCTGCCAAGATTGAAGATTTAAAAGCAATACTAGAATATCACACTTATGTTGGGGTTTTAAAAACCGAATATTTAAATGATGGGCAAAAATTTGAACAAGTAAGTGGGCAAAAAATTACAATATCAATTAAAAATAATAAGATTTATGTAAATGGAACTGCAGAAATTATTGCAAGTATTCCTACTTCAAATGGCATAATACATGTAATTAATGAGGTATTGCTGCCTTCTGCCGAATAAATATTTTCATTTTTGTTTGATAAGGCGCGACTAGTTTAGTTGCGCCTTTTAGATTCCTCCATATCTTACAAAAGTTCCCAAAATAAGCATTAAAATACCAATGGCAGTAACAACAAAAATATGTATTGTTAGAGCTATCAACCTTTCTGGTTTTAGACGAGGTATTAGAAATAATCTCGCATGAATTGCTAAACCCAAGGTAAGCGCCAATAGTATTAACTTGCAAGACACTACAGTTTCAATGCCAGACGAAAATGAAAACCAGCTACTTGGTAAAACATTATAATTGATAGACATCCAAACTCCCGTTGTTACTAGTAGCAATAATGCAGGCAAACCAATTACTTCATACTTCTTTTCAAATTCTATTAATCCGTCAATATTTCGGGTTTTTAATGTTGCTGGCAAAATTCGCAAAGTAATAATCAAATGCCCGCCAACCCAAATAGTTGCTGCGAATATATGTATAATTAATAAAATATGATCCATTATTTATTTACTTTAGAAAGCATAATAAAAGCAATACTTTTAGCTCGTTGCTTAATTAGAAGCGCGTTATCTCCTTCAAATAACTCATCAACTGCAGCGTCAAATAAAAAAATCCACTGTGCAAAATGGGCATCTGTGATTTTGCTTTGCTCGCTAATTTGTTGGTGTCGGGCCATTGGATTACCGGTAAATGTACCAGACTGAAACAATATATTTTCCCAAAAATCGTACATACGGGGCAAATGCTTATCCCAGTTTACTTTTACTATTTCTGTAAAAAAATAACCAATTGTTGAATCTGCTTTCACTTTATCATAAAAGACATCAACCAACTTTTCGATATCTTTTCGATTTTGGATATCATTCTTCATAATATTAGCTACTTTGAATGAGTAAACAAGTTGCGTCAGTGCTTGCAGTAATTGAATGCACTATCTCAGGTATGATATGAAATTCTTCAAAATGATTCACTTCTATAATAGATTCCGCATCACGATAAACAACAGTCCCACTAAGCACGTATAATACAGCATGGTTCGACGTTTTGTGATTGCTCATGACCATACCAATTTTAAATAAAATGCTATATACTTTTAAGTGCTCATCATTAGCAAGAATTGTAGCTACTGGATGGCTCGATTTGTCTAGCTTAAGCAAAGCTTCTTTTAGTTTCATAAGTCTTTTTTATTGAATATTTTTAAAGAAATAAACAATGGAATTATGGTCCATGCTGCCAACACCATAAATGCAACAACCATTCCTATTGCAGTACCAAAATAATTTTTAAAGATTGCGCCCGTGTATCCCATTAGCGCGGATGAATCCATTTGTAACAAATTCAAAATCCGAGAAAGATCGAGTGGGCTTAAAATTGAAAGGAGCACCATTGGCTTTTCAATTGGGTATTCGCCGAATTGAAACAACAAGAATAGCACTAACCCATCAAATAGCAATGCAAAGTATAACCATAACATTATCGCAATACCAATCCCTTTAGCTTTATCGCGACTGCTTATGGCAGAAAGGAAGGCAATTGAAGTAAATATCAATGTAATTAAACACCCAGTTATGACCAAGATACCGGCTGCATTAAATTCACAAAACAAAAATACAGGTAAGCCAACAGCCAATAAAAATGCACCTGTTAAACTAATGGCCAGCCCGCCGTAAAGACTTAACCAAATAGATTTTCGCTTAACTGGCTGACTTACCAATAATTCGATAAACTCCACGCTATTGTATAAATAGATTGTAGAAAAAAGCAACGACATAAGTGGAACAACAAGTAAAACAACATTCAACAATGTTAGCAACCCCTTATTACTGCTATCCTCTAGCATGAAAACACCCCATGACAATATTGCTAAAATAAGCGTGTATGCAACTACAACCCTATTTTTAACAATATCAATCAAAACCAAAAAAACAATCTTTTTCATTAAATAGATTTCTTTAAAATGCGAGTAATTGCTTTTGATATAGTTTGTTCACCAGTTTCTTTTTTAATTATTGCCGTATTTTTATGAAAAAGTATGTTTCCATCTTCCATAAAAACAACTTCTGATACTATATCATCTAATTCGGCTAAGAGATGAGATGATATTAATACTAGCTTACCATTATTTTTTTCTTTTAGAATTTTTTCTTTTAGTAATTCTGCAGAAAGCGGATCCAATCCGGCTGTAGGTTCATCTAAAATTAAAACTTTTGGATTAAACATAAATGCCAAAATTGCGCTTACCTTTTGTCGAGTTCCACCACTAAGTGTTGCCATTTTTTTTGATTTTAATTGGTCAATGCCAAATTGGATATACAATTCATCATCTAATTTACTATTACTACCTCTAAGCAGTTTAATTGTTTTAATAACCTGTCCAATATTCATGTTTTCAGGGTAGCGACCAATTTGTGGCATATATCCAATATCCATTCTATACTTATAATGATTGCGAATATCAATTCCGTTAAACAGAATCTGTCCGGAATCTGGAATAACCATATTTAAGATTGATTTTATCATGGTAGTTTTACCACATCCATTTGGGCCAACTATTGCTATACATTCTCCTTGGTTAAATGAGAGTTCAATATGCTTCAACACCTCCAATTTTCCAAATTGTTTAGATATATTATGTAGTGCTATCATAAAAGTATTGACTCTATTCGAGGGGTTAGATCAATAAAATTATCAGGCGTTATTGATGGAAACATTTTTTCTGATTTATCAAGCATCGTTACAAAGAAACTTCTATACAATAACATAGCCGATGGAATATTTTCAACAACTACACAATACATGCTTAAGGGATGAAAAGGAACATCTCCAATACCATCATGATTTAAATCGTAACCAGTATATTTATCCCAATAATTTCGTTCGAAAGTATTGAGCACATTTGTGCCATTGGTACTAACATCAAAGGTATTTGTAAGGAAATCGTTGCTACTTAATACGTTGTCCATGCAACTTGCTTGAATCTGCAATGCCCAACCGTTTTGCTCAAAAACATTACATTCAAGTTTTATTCGGTTTGTGCCCTCCATATAAATTCCTGTAGTATTATTTGTAAAGGTGTTTCCAGATATATAGCTGTCAGAAATTTCTTTTAGCAACAATCCATATGCTGCATCGCCCCAATTTTCTTCGAAATGATTATTCATCATAGTTACATTCTTAGTAAACATCACTGCAACGCCAGCGCCATTATTCTTAAAAATATTTGTAAAGTAGCTATCGTCGTTTGAAAACATGAAATGGAGGCCATACCTAATGTTGTCATGCGAAACATTTCTCCAAATAACCGAATGGGTTACAAATTCAAAATATATACCATCTCGATGTCCACTTATATCATTTCCAATTATTTGTAAGCTATCGCTTTTCCAGCAATGAATGCCATTTCCAATTTGCTGTTCATCCTTATTAAAAGCAATTATTAAATTGTTCTTAATTACACATTTATGTCCTTGCTGGATATAAACTCCAAAAAAATTATCGTATAATATATTACCAACTATTGAAATATTTGCTGCATTCATAATTTTTATTCCACCAGGATCATCTAATGTTGCAAAGCCAGAGTGTTGAATTTTAAACCCAGTAATGCTTACATTACTGCACTTAATGGTAATCACCTCAAATCGCCAGTCACCATCAATTATAGGAAAATTTTCCCCAATAAATGTGATTGGCTTATTAATTGCAATATTACCTTCCTTATAAAAACCTGACTTTACAATAATGGTATCACCAGCCGCCGCATCCACAATGGCAGATTTAATTGATTGATATTCCAATAATTCACCAACTACCAAAGTATTGCCTAATGAACTATTTGAGCAAAAAAATGCACCCGCAATAAGGATGAAGATTAAAAACTTCATAGTCGAATTAATTTATCCCAAGTAAGGGTATCCCCTGTATCTACTTCAGCATAAAATGATGCATTTTGTTCACTTTCAAAAGCAGGCGAATTTCCACCCATTGGACTTTGAAGGCTTTTTGATTTAATAAAGTAAGCTTGATTCACATTTAACCAATTTGTTGGGCTATTATAATCTGCTACCCAAATCGATCCAATTGCTATCTGCTTATTATCATTTAAATAATTAATCAAACAGATAATATCATCAAATTTGTATATGCGTCCTTTATTTGTAATTAATTGTGCGGCATATCTAGCATCAGCAATTGTCATTTTACATGAAGTGCAATTATCATGATATAGGTTTATTACTTCTGGACCTTTCGGACTGCATGAAGTAACTAAAATTGACACTGATAATACACTAGCAACATGTTTTAATTTCGTAAATTTTTTAAATAATTTTTTTTCAATTATCACTGCAAATAACAACAACGCACCACAACTTATGAATAGCCAACCGCCGATATCAGGAATAGAATACGCTCCAAAATTTAATAGTTGCTTAAAGCCGATTAAAGGCGGTTGGTAAGCCATTCCAGGAACTATAATAGCTGCATTTGGGTCTAAATTGTGGCCGTAATCGTATTCCCATCTCCAAAAATCAATCATTGCAACTATACCAAAAATTACAAATAGGGCAAAAACTATGAACAATAATTTTCTATTGCCAATTAATCCTGACACTAAAATTATCAATGCAAAAAAACCTATTAGAAAAGGTAAAATTGTAAATTCAACAAAGTTTTCGGTATGTAAAGTTTGCATACCGATGTAATGGTTTAGTCCATTGATTATATCAACATCACCAGCAATATTATCTGGATAAATTAATAAAACTAAACCTTCTGGATATTGTGGCGCCGAGAGTTCTATTCGCCAAAGCGGCACGAATAATGAAATTACTAAAGCAAATGCCCCGATTAAGCAAAAAACCCTTGTTGATATTGAAATCTTTGAGCTGCGCATAATATTTGCAATTTAGTTGGCATTAAAAAAAGGAACAGATACTTAATACGATATCTGTTCCCTTAATTTTGATATCGATTATTTCGGAGTGCTTGAATTCTTACCTAGACTAAATGAAATCGGCACACTGCTACCTGCAGGAGAAACGCGAATATAACCTTGCATTTCTTGGTGTAATGCACTGCAAAAATCAGTACAATACATTGGGAAAATTCCTGTTCTGTCCGGCTTCCACAAAAGTGTTGCTGTTTCACCTGGCATAATAAGTAACTCGGCGTTTGAAGCACCTTTTACAGCAAATCCATGTGGCACATCCCAATCTTGTTCTAAGTTTGTTACATGGAAGTAAACCTCATCTCCCATTTTTATACCTTCAATATTATCAGGTGAAAAGTGAGACCTAATAGATGTCATATAAACATGCACTTTATTTCCCTCTCTAACAACACGCGAATCTTTTTCAGATTTTGTTGCGTAAGGGTGCATATTCTCTTCAATTTTATAAATTTTCAATTGGCCATTATTCCGAATAAGGTCAGCCATAGCAGATTGCGCATAATGCGGTTCACCGATAGTAGGATAGTCAAGTATTAGTTGCATTTTATCACCACTGATATCATATAATTGTGCACTTTGTGCTAGCTCAGGACCAGTTGGTAAATATCTATCCTTTGTAATTTTATTATACGCAATTAAATATTTGGGAGATGGCTTGCGCGTATTTCCACCTGGTATACTGAGGTGACCGACAGAATAAAAAGTAGGAACTCTATCTACAACTGCTAAATCCTTGATATTCCATTTTACAACTTCTGATGAAACAAAAAACGAGGTATATGCAAATCCATTGCCATCAAATTCAGTATGCAGTGGCCCTAAACCCGGTTTCTTAACCTCACCGTACAAAGCAGCTTCATATTTAATTACTGGAATACCTTCAAACTCGCCGTCAAAAGCTTTTTGTTCAATTGCTTTAATCATTTTATCGAAGCTAAATACAGGAATAATTGCAGCTAACTTACCACTGCCAACAATATATTCACCTGTTGGATCAACATCGCAACCATGCGGTGATTTAGGACAAGGAATAAAATAGCATATCTCTTTTAATTCAGCTACATCTAATACAATAACTTCCGTTTCCATTTCAGATATTGCAGTTTGAGTTGCTTCATTGTAAGTATTATGCGCATATTTTACAGGCATCGTTTTGCCTTTTCCTGCCTTTAAATATTCCTCTGCTTTTTTCCAGTTTACAGCCATTATAAAGTCTTTATCTTTCTGAGAAGCATTTACCTCAAGTAAAGTATTGGCTTGTTCGGTATTGTAGCAGCTAAAGAAAAACCATCCATGCGATTTTGCTCTTCCACATCGTGCTAAGTCAAAATTCACCCCTGGGGTTTTTAATTGAAATGCAATATTCATTTCGCCTGAAGTTGGGTCAATACTAACAAAGCTGATATGACCTTTAAAATTTTCTTTATATGAATCAATTGGAACATCCCCACCAGCACCATCTGGAGGAACACTAAATCGTGTGCCAGCTACTATGTATTCGGAATTTTCGGTACCAAATGGAGAACTATGATTACCGCCGCTGTTTGGTAATTCAAGAATTTCTGCAGTGCGGAAAGTTTTCAAATCAATACGAGCTAATCGTGGAGTATTATTTGCATTAGCAAAAACCCACTTCCCGTTTATTTCACCATTAGTTTGCGACAATTCAGTATGATGCAAATCATCCCACGGAACAAAACCATGTGATGTATTTAACATCGGCTTAGTTTCTTCGCTATAGCCCCATCCCTTTTCAGGGTCAACAGAAAAAACTGGTATCACTCTTAATAACCTGCCACTTGGAATACCATAAACTGACATTTGACCGCTGAATCCACCTGAAACAAAATTGTAATATTCATCGTACTCGCCAGGCGCTACATAGGCTTTTTCCGCAGCATCACCACTAATTGCATTTGCTGCATTTTTAGGTTTACATGCACCAACTAAGAACAATGTGAATAATGATATAAGCAGCATGTAACTCCTTATGGGTAGTTGTTTATTTTTCATATTTTTAACATTAATGTTAGCAATTATTTTTTACCATCGTTTTGACGCATAAACTCCACAATCTTGCGTGCATCTTCATCTAAAATATTTTGATTTGGCATGCGTACAAGACATATTTCAAGCTGTGCTTGTAATTGTGGATCCTTATCAATCATAGGTTCCGGATTTGTAATGAAATTCATTATCCAATGTGCTGTTCTTCTTGATGTAACACCTTGCCAACCTGGACCAACTAATCTTTCGTCTGTTAATTTGTGACATGACTGACATTTTGTATTAGAAATAGCTTCACCTTCTGATGCCATAGTTGCATCTAATGGACCAAGCACTACATTCTCAGCTGTGAATTTCCCCACGCCCCTGTTTGGGTCATAGGATTCAATATCGGCAACCATACTTTTCGGAGGAGTATTAGAATTTGCACCTTTTTCGGCACCGGAACCTCCGCATGATGTTAACAATAAAAAAAAGAAGAGTGTAGATAAACCATAAATTGTAGCTTTCATAACATATCGATTTTGTTGATACAAAAGTATCCCGACATGTTCCAATAGTTTATGATTGAAATCATAAACTATTTATTCTTCCAAATGGAAATTATGAGCAAAATGCACTTGCAAACATACACTCAAGCATTAATACAAATTCCTGAAAAAATTATTAGCTTATGAGTTACTATTCAAAAATAAATAGAGAAATAAATACTCTATTCTACTCGGCTTTCAATAATTTTTTCCAATGCGTACATTTCGTCACGCAATCTTGCAGCTTCTAAAAAGTCCATATCTTTTGCTGCTTGAAGCATTTTTTTCTTGGCATTAACAATAGCTTTTTCAAGTTGTTGTTTGCTCATTAAATGTACTACTGGATCGGCAACCATTCCAAGTGAAATTCTATCTTGTGGTTCTATGTATGGTTGTGGGTCATCTTTTCTTGCACCTTGACCAATATTATGTTTGAAGATATCTTCAGTAGATTTTAAAATTGTTGTCGGAGTGATATTATGTTCAATGTTGTAAGTAATTTGTTTCGCGCGTCTTCTTTCTGTTTCTTCAATTGTCCTTCTCATGCTTTCCGTTAATTTATCAGCATAAAAAATAACTTTCCCATTTGAGTTTCTTGCAGCACGTCCTGCAGTTTGTGTTAAGCTTCTGGTATTGCGTAAAAAACCTTCCTTATCAGCATCCAAAATAGCCACTAACGATACTTCAGGCAAGTCTAACCCTTCACGTAATAAATTTACGCCCACCAGCACATCAATTTTACCTAATCGCAAATCACGCAATATTTCCACTCGCTCTAAGGTTTCAACTTCGCTATGAATATATTTACATTTTACGCTCATCTTTAATAAATACTTCGACAATTCCTCAGCCATTCTTTTAGTAAGCGTAGTTACTAAAACGCGTTCATTCTTTTTAACTCGTTCATCTACTTCGTGCAACAAATCATCAATTTGATTTAATGAAGGACGAATTTCAATTGGCGGATCAAGCAATCCTGTTGGACGAACAACCTGTTCAACAATTACACCTTCGCTTTGCTTTAATTCAAAATCGGCAGGCGTTGCACTAACATAAATTGTTTGATTGAGCAATCCCATAAATTCATCGAAATTTTGTGGCCGGTTATCCATTGCACTTGGCAAACGGAAGCCATACTCTACGAGGTTCATTTTTCGTGCACGGTCTCCACCATACATAGCACCAACTTGCGGAATAGTAGCATGACTTTCATCCACAACCAGTAAATAATCGTCTGGGAAATAATCAATTAAACAGAATGGGCGCTGGCCTGATTTTCTTCTATCAAAAAATCGGGAATAATTTTCAATTCCAGAACAATAGCCAAGTTCTTTTATCATTTCAATATCAAAATTCACGCGTTCACTCAAGCGTTTTGCTTCGATATACTTTCCGATACTTTCAAAATAAGTAACCTGCGCATCCATCTCGGCATGAATTTCATGAATAATGGATGGTAAAATATCGCGCGGTGCGATGTATAAATTGGCAGGAAATATTGCAATATTTTGTTGCTTCTCGGTGCTTTTTCCTGTGTCGGGATTAAATATTTCAATTTCTTCAATTTCATCACCAAAAAAGGTAATACGATATCCGTAGTCAGCATAAGCTAGAAAAATATCAACTACATCGCCATTCACTCTGAAATTACCTCGTTTAAATTCCAATCCTGCTCTTGAATAAAGTGAATCCACTAAACGATGTAATAAAAAGTTACGCGAAATTTTATCTCCAACATTTACGCGAACTATACTTTCTTTAAATTCAGTGGGATTACCCATGCCATATATACAAGAAACCGTAGCTACAACTATTACATCTCTTCTACCACTTTGCAAACTAGAACTAGTTTTAAGCCTCAGTTTCTCAACTTCAGCATTTATTGCTAAATCTTTCTCAATAAAAGTATCAGTAGTTGAAATATAGGCTTCGGGCTGGTAATAATCGTAATAACTCACAAAATACTCAACCGCATTTTCAGGAAAAAACTGCTTGAATTCTCCGTATAATTGTGCCACTAATGTTTTATTGTGCGACAAAATAAGCGTTGGTTTCTGGGTTTGCTGAATTACGTTTGCAATTGTAAAGGTTTTTCCACTTCCCGTTACTCCCAAAAGCACTTGCGCAGGTTCGCCCTGCAACACACCTTCCGTTAATTGCCTGATTGCCTCCGGTTGGTCTCCCGTGGGCACAAACTTGCTGGTAAGTTTAAATTCCATAAATAATCCCTTAATAAAAGCTAATTGAACCTCAAATATAAGCACCTAAAAGGACTGCTTAATGTTAAAACATATAAAAGCTAAATTCGTTTCCTTAACTTTGCACAAAATTAATTTATGCGTTTTAGAGATATTACATCAATTACTGGAATGGGCGGCTTGTATAAAATGGAATCGCACAAGCCATCAGGACTCATTGTTACTTCGTTAACAGAAGGATGGACAAAATTTGTTTCCAATCGCGAAAACCTGTTTTCACCACTCGATAATATTTCCATTTATACTGCTGATGATACGGTTGAATTATTGGACGTGCTGCTTAAAGCGTTTGCTCAAAAAGAAAGCAATCCACCAATTGATGCCAAAAGTGATAATGCTGCGTTATCAGCATATTTTGAAAAAATTTTGCCTGAGTATGACAAGGAAAAAGTGCATATCAGCGACATTAAAAAGTTTATAAAATGGTTTCAGATTCTAGATGAAAAAGGCGTCTTACAAACTGAATTGGAAGAGAAAGAAAAGGAAGCTGCTGAAACAAAAAAAACTGAAGCAACCGAAGAAAAAGCTTAACTAACCTCACTATTTAAACTTAGCGGAAGCAAGAGAATTCGCAACATTTAATAGTTTGTAATAAAATTAGGTGTTTCCCTCAAATAACATATTCTTTTCGAATTGTTTGCGACACTGGTTTAAGCCCAACTAAATTAATAATTTGGTTTATTTTGATTAAACTTTCAGTGGTTCACTAATTAACAACCATTACTTTACGATATAAAAAAAACCGGAATGCCGGTTTTTTTTATATCTGATTATGAACAATAAATTATCGCTTAAAAAATTGTTTTATTTCCTTACCTTGTTCATTAGCAACACGTACAAAATACATTCCTGCAGTTAATTCCTCGATTGGAATTAAAAATGCTCCATTTGAAGTAGCGTAAGTATTTGAAGTAACCAATCTGCCATTTAAATCTATAATATCTATCGAAATACCGTCATTTTGTGGCGTAGAAACAGTTATTAAAAGTTCGTTTTGAGATACAGAAGCAATATCGTAACGAATTTGATTTAATGCTTCAATTGAAACTGGATTATTCGTTGGGTCTTCTGTAACTGCAACAAACGAAGTATAAATTCTATCGCCTGAGGCATTATCACCATCATTACTTGCGTTAACTGCTACATAAAATGTAACCGGTCCATTTGATTCAACAGGAGTCCAGTTAAATGTCCATGTTCTGGTATCGGCTCCGTTAGTGCCTGTGGAAGTATGTGTAATATACTTACCTGCTCCAACCAATTTTGTATCTGTTGCATTAATTAGTGCTATTTCACCCATTAAATCTCCGTCGGTATTTTGTGGCGACGCCTGAAATCCAAACTCTTCAATTCCGGCTTCGTCAATTGTTACAGACACTAAATAAGTAATACCCGTTAAATAGCCTGTTGCAGGCACGTTGGTAGTAATTAAGTCCTCTCTTGCAGATGCAGAGCCCGTATGACATGACGTGCGCGCGCATGATTGACCATCGCCAAGAGAGCCTGTGTTACCTGATGGTGCACCATCTTGTTTGGCATAACCAATTGAACTAAGTCCAGTTAGAATAACCACTGTAAAAGTGATGAGGAGTAAATGTGTAAAGTTTAGTTTTTTCATTTTCGTTGCCTGTTAATTTTAAGAATTTAAAATTGCAAAAAACACATGCGTGTTTATACATATAATTACAAAAATGACAAATTAATTACAGTAATTCAAATTGCACCCGCATTTAGGATTTGATCTGCAGCTTTTCCGGCGCTTACTTTATGAATGATATGCTCAACCTTTCCTTTTTTGTTGATAATAAAAGTAATGCGATGAATAGTAGAAATAATCCTACCCATAAATAATTTATCACCAAATACGCCGTAGGCTTTTACTATTTTCATATCGGTATCGGCAAGTATTATGAATGGGAGTTTATATTTATTAGCAAATTTTTTCTTAGATGGTACAGGGGCGTGCGAAACGCCAATAATAATATATCCAGCTTTTTTTAATGCTGCAAAATTATCGCGCAGATTACAGGCTTGCTTTGTGCAAGTTTCAGTATCGTCGTTTGGATAAAAGTAAATAACAAACTGCTTTCCCTTTAAATCAGCAGATGAACAAATATTTCCATCTTGATCTAAGGCTTTAAAGGCAGGTGCTTTATCGCCAATCTTTAAATGTGTAATAGATAATAATGCTGGCATCTAATTTTTAGAAATTGGGCCGTAAATGAGAAGTGGCATAAAACGCCGTGATGTGTTTTACAGCTTCATCAGGATTATCTGTTATATAAAATAAATCTAGGTCTTCTTCGCTGATGTTGTGTTCTTTGTTCAACATTGTTTCACGCACCCAGCTCATTAAACCTTTCCAATAGCTTTTACCCACCAATATTACGGGAACGCGTTCAATTTTATGGGTTTGAATTAAGGTGAGTGCTTCGAACATTTCGTCGAGCGTTCCAAAACCACCTGGCATAAAAATAAATGCTTGAGCATATTTTACGAGCATTACTTTGCGCACGAAAAAGTATTTAAAATTTATCAACTTATCAGCGTCAATATAAGGATTATGGCTTTGCTCATAGGGTAATTCAATATTTAGTCCTACCGATTTACCACCTTCTTTGTAAGCGCCTTTGTTACCAGCTTCCATAATACCCGGGCCACCACCTGTTATAATACCAAAACCTTCGTGTACGAGTTTAGCTGCAATTTGTTCAGTTAATTTGAAATATTTATTGTCTGGCTTAGTCCTTGCTGAACCATAGATGGAAACGCAGGGGCCAATCTTGTCCATGGTTTCAAATCCGTCAACAAATTCAGCCATAATTTTAAACATTCTCCAACTAGATTGTGCGCTTAGTTCTGTCCAATCCTTTACTTTTATTAATTTCTTTTTACGATATTTCTCAGCCATATATTTATAATTGTATTTGCTGTTTAGAGCGGTTTGAGGTTGAAATTAGGTATAATCCCACAAAAGTCAAAATTCCATTAATTAATAATAACTCATATCCAATTTGATATCCATTAAACAGTTCCTTAGAATTAATATTAAGGTAATAGGAAATAAACGGTGGAATCAAGCAAACTAATAATACGGCCTTATCTAAAATATTGCGTTTAGTTATAATTCCAAAAGCGAATAATCCTAATAAAGGCCCATATGTATATCCTGCAACAGCAAAAACCTGGTTAATTACAGCATCATTATTAATTGCATTAAATATTACAATAACTACAAGTAACAAAACTGCAAATAACACATGCACGGTATGGCGTTGCTTTTTATGTTTAGCACTTTCCTGTTTAGACACATCCCAACCCAAAATATCGATACAAAAGGATGTTGTTAAGGTGGTTAAAACTGAATCGGCACTAGAAAATGTTGCTGCGGCAATTCCCAAAATAAATACAACAGCTGCAAAAGTGCCTAGCTGATTTAGTGCCAAAATCGGGAATAAATGATCTGTTCTTCCTGGTGCGGTAATTTGCATCACGTCAATATATTCATATAACAATGCCCCTAATGAAACAAATAGTAAATTAATAAAAACTAGCACCACACTAAACCAAATTATATTTTTTTGTGCTTCAGGTAAAGTGCGCATACTCAGGTTTTTTTGCATCATATTCTGGTCCAAGCCAGTCATAACGATAGCAATTAATGCGCCGCTTATAAATTGTTTCCAGAAATAATTTGGTGCATTCACATCCCAAAAAAATATTTGATTATGCTCGCTATGCAAAACAGTATTAACTAGGCCTGTGAAATCGAGATTGAGTGCCCCTGCAATTGCAACAATCGAAAGAATAACGCCCATTAAAAGAAACGAAGATTGCAGCGTATCGGTCCAAACTAATGTTTTAATTCCACCTCGATAAGTATACAATAGAATTAAAGCAATCACTATAGCAACGGTAACCTCAAAAGGGACGTTCCACTGTTCAAAAATAAACAATTGTAGCACAGTTGCTGAAACATACAATCGAAATGCGGCACCAACTAATCTCGAAACAATAAAATAAAAGGAACCGGTTTGCTGTGCATTTTTCCCAAATCGCTCACCAAGATATGTATAAATTGACGTGAGGTTCATGCGATAATACAATGGCAATAAAACCATTGCAATAACATAATATCCGAGTAGATATCCAATAACAATTTGCATGTATCCAAATTGCTGGGTGGCCACATTACCTGGCACAGAAACAAATGTAACACCACTTAACGAATCGCCAATTAGTCCAAATGCAACAGCATACCAAGGTGATGATTTGTTGCCAAGATAATAAGCGCCTTGACTTGTTTTACGTGATGTAAACCATGAAATGGTAAACAAGCATAAAAAATAGATGATGAGTAATACGAGAAAAAACCAAGTTGACATCGTATGAATTTAAGTAGGCAAATTAAGTTGATTTTTTAGAACCCAACTAAAGGTTATAAACATAAAAAAACGGAAGGCCTTTTGGGTCTTCCGTTTAAAAATATTTTGGCATTAATTATCTTCTCTTTTTAGGTTTATTGATGTGTCGAGGTCCAGGGCAACCTAGCATACTTTTAGTGCTTGTTTTGAAACCTTCTTCAATACCTTTTATCATATTGCGACTAAAAGTAACTCCAAGCCACATGTACCAATCTGTATTTGTTGGATCACCTCTCCAATCGTTATTTTGATAATCGAATGGTTCTCCGAGTAAATACTCACCGCTTCTGTTAGAAAGGTTATACGCATCTATACCATTTGCCTCTATTAGCAAATTGCGGTCAACATAAGTTTTGCTAACATCATCAAGATAATCGGTAAATGTCCATCGTGCACCATATTCTACCCCAAGGTTCCATCGTTCGGTAAGTGCATATTTAAATCCAATGCCCATAGGAATCGCAAACTGGTAGAGGCTATATTTTTCGCGGTAAGGGAAAATTTCCATCCCTTGCCCTTCGGTTCCCAGTGGTTGCAAATCGTACCATTCGCCTTCATAATAGGCTTGAGGATTATAATGGAAACCTGCTAAACCTGCGTAAACGTAAGGTGAATATCGCTGCCTAAACTCAACAGGTCGAAACCCGAGTATGTTATATTCGAAAGTAAAAGCTACTTCAGTAACGCTGGAAGTAAAACTAAGATTACGTGCATTTAGGCTAGCTCTGCTGCTGTTCTTGTCGGCAGCAGAAATGGTTCCACTGTAAACATTGAACTTAACACCCATTCTATGGTCTAGGTTATATTTAATAAAACCACCATAAGCAGGATTTGATTCTTTAGCTACAACATAATCATGTGTGAGGTCGCCATAGTAATTAGCAACACCACCCATCAAGCCCACTTCAAAATAGGACATCTGAGCCGACACAATGCTGGAAAGAAAAAGAAAACCGAGGAGTTGAACTATCTTCATCCGATGGTTAATTGTTATTTAAAAACAAAAATAAGGTTTTGTTGGATATTTCGGAAGAAACTACCAATTAATATAACTCAAATATGACCGTTTTATTGTGCAAAAGTTAAAAAATATAATCATCGAGCCTGTTTCGAGGCCTAAAGTTTTTGATTAATACCTGGGCAAGACATTTTTTTCCTAGATTTTTTAAGCCCTGGTTTTTTAGGATTGTCGCTATCCTTATACTTCCTAGATTCCCAGCCCTTAACTTCAATATTTCGTGAAATGGTAACACCTGTAAAGATGTACCAATCCTTGTTTGTATCGTCGCCCCTATACTTTTTATCATCGCGAAGCACTTCAATTCCACCATTTACTTCATCGGTTCTGTTAGAGAGTTGCCAAGCAATATCACCATTGTCGGCCAATAAAATTTCCTTTGCAATGTATGTGGTACTAACGTCATCGAGGTAGTCGGTAGTTGTTTTTCGATAACCCATTTCAAGCCCAACATTCCAGTGTTTCGTAATTGAACCTTTTAAACCAAACCCAATTGGATAGGCATACTGTGTTAATTTATAAGGAACACGGTCTGGATATGCGGGATTTCCCTGACCCTCAGTACCTAGTGGTTGTAAGTCGTACCAAACCCCATTGTAATTGGCTCTTGGGTTAAAATGATATAATGATATTCCAAAAAACAGGTAGGGCGACATGATGTTCCATTTATATTTTGGATTATATTTTTTAAGGAAAAGTTCAAAATATAAAGAGGCTTCTTGAATTGGAGTTGTAAAACTGAGATTACGCTGTTGCTTCCATTCTTCGGTTGAGTTGTTATCACTGCCAGAAATGAGTCCAGTATACAGACTCCCTTTAAATGCGAACCAATAATTCATGTTATATTTATAAAAAACACCAAAAGAGCCATGCGTTTCAGTAGGTACAAATGCTACCGGTGCCAAATCCCCTTGGTAATTACTAACGCCGCCAAACACACCAACTTCAATATATTGTTGCGCTTGTACATAACTAAATAGCACCCCTAATAACAGGAATAATACAGTTCTTTTCATTAACTTGATTGATGCCATTTGGGTTTTATACTATATACAAATATGCAATATAATTTGAATAACTCAATGGTATCGGGCACAAAAGTAGATAAATTTATGCTTACTGCACATGTCACATTTCTGTATATCTGCACTAATTAATGCAATTGTGTCTATTTTTGCGAATACCAATTCTATTTATGAAGTCTAAAAAGATAGCTTTAATACTAGCATTAACAGGCGGCAGCGCTGGAGCCGATAGATTCTATTTAGGCCAGAACAATGCGGGGTGGTTAACTCTTCTGGGTTTTTGGGCTGTGTTACCAGGGGCCATTTTTGCAATAATAAAGTTTAACATATTTCCTAACTGGGAGCCGTTTTTATTAGCCCGATTTGCACTCCCAATCGTGTTTCACCTAGTAGCAACTGGCAGATATATGGTAATAAGTGATGAAAAATTCATGTCACAAGATGTATCAAAAAGTAAAACTTTTATACTTACTATTGCTTCATATGCAATTGCCGCGCTCCTAATAATAGGTGGAAACAGATTGCTCAACGGGGCAAAAATGGTTGATATTATCACTGCTGAAGCAAGTGTCACACTATCTGCCGAAAAAATGTCGCAAGAGTTCCGTTTTGACGAAGAAGCTTACAGAAAAAAGTATGACCAAGAGGTACTACAAGTAGAAGGCATTGTAAGCGAAACTGGAAACGATTTTGAAGTAGGCCCTTATTTTGCATTACAAGGTCATAATAACGACCCTTTTGGGATTAAATGTTACTTTATTCAGGCAAACATTGGTGACGCCGAGCTGGCAAAAATGGGTGATAAAATAGTAATAAAGGGACTTGCAAATGGCAATAAGTTAGAAAATTGCAAAGTGATTAGCGTTAATGGGAAACCGGAATAAATAACAATAAACCATAATAGCAACTTAGTGAATTTACCTTCTCAGTGGATGGAACAAGCGGTTACAGCTTTTGCAAAATTGCCGGGTATAGGTAAAAAAACTGCCTTGCGATTAGTACTTCATTTGTTAAAGCAAAGAAATGAAGATGTTCAAGATTTTGCTGCTTCAATCTTGAAGTTAAAAACTGATATTTATTTTTGCCCGAACTGTAATAATATTTCAGACCACGTTAATGCCTTATGTGCTATCTGCAACAACGGAAAACGCAATCATAAAATAATATGTGTAGTTGAAAGTCTTCGAGATTTAATTGCCATTGAAAATACCAATCAGTTTTTTGGCGAATACCACATCATTGGCGGAGTAATTTCACCCATGGAAGGCGTTGGTCCTGAAAATTTATATCTACCAAAGTTGATTGAAAAAGCCAATTCCGGAAACTTTACTGAACTAATAATGGCATTAAATCCTAATATTGAAGGGGATACTACCATTTTTTATATCACCAAAAAAATAACCAATACCCAAATAAAAATAACTACCATTGCAAGAGGCATTTCTTTTGGTGGAGAGTTGGAATATACTGATGAACTTACCCTTGCCCGCTCGTTAGCAACCAGAAGGCCATTTGAAAACTATTTGCACCAAAACGAATGATTAAACTTTCAGTAATCATAGTTAATTACAATGTCAAGTATTTTCTTGAACAGGCTGTTTTGTCGGCATTAAAAGCGTGCGAAAAAATTAGTGCGGAAATTATCATTATCGACAACCATTCGGTTGATGGCAGTGTTGAGTTCATGCAACAAAAGTTTGTAAATCAACCTGTCCAAAAAACATCAGTTCAAATAATTGCCAATACAAAAAATACAGGATTTTCGGTTGCCAACAACCAAGGAATAGCCATTGCAAAAGGCGAATACATTTTATTATTAAATCCTGATACGGTTGTTGAAGAAGACACTTTTGAAAAGTGTATCGTATTTATGAATAGCCATCCTGAGGCGGGCGCACTTGGCGTTAAGATGATAGACGGGAAAGGCAATTTTTTACCAGAGAGCAAACGTGCATTTCCTAACCCTGAAGTTGCATTTTATAAGGCTTTCGGACTGGCAAATTTATTTCCAAAATCAAAAATATTCGGTAAATATCATTTAGGCTATCTCGATGAAAACGAAACAAATGAAGTAGATGTTTTAGCAGGAGCTTTTATGTTAATACGCAAATCGGTATTAGATAAAACAGGTTGGCTTGATGAAGATTTTTTCATGTATGGTGAAGATATCGATTTGAGCTACCGCATAGTTAAAGCTGGATATAAAAATTATTATTTCCCAGAAACTAGAATTATACATTATAAAGGTGAAAGCACGAAAAAGGCGAGCTTTAATTATGTAAAAATGTTTTATAATGCGATGAAAATATTTGCTTTAAAACATTTCCAAGGTCGGCGAGCGGGCATGTTTGTTTTATTGTTAAATTTTGCTATTTATTGCAGAGCATTTATTGCAACTTTTATGCGGTTAGTTACAAAACTAGCAATGCCATTATTCGATGCAATAGTGCTGTTTGGCGGCCTTATTTTAGTAAAAGAATATTGGGAATATTATATAAAATATATTGAAGGTGGGCAGTATCCGATTACCTACTTAATTGTAAATATTCCACTATATATATGCATATGGTTATTGAGTATTTATTTAAGCGGAGGTTACGACCGCAATTCAAATATTTCGCGGATAATACGAGGCGTTTTCTGGGGTACAATTGTAATTGCTGCAGTTTATGGCTTTTTACCAGAAATGTATCGATTCTCTAGAGGTATGATTATAGCAGGTGCTGCGTTCAATACTTTATTAATAATTGCATTCAGATCAATTTTACATTTTATTAAATACCGTAATTTTAGATTTGGAGAAACGCCTGAAAAAAAGATTCTAATTATAGGTAATAATGCAGAAACCGAGCGCGCGCATCAGTTGCTAAATCAATTGCAATTGGGCAATCAAATAATTGGCTATGTAAGAACTAACAATAATAAAAATAATCATGAATTAGAACTTGGCGACATTAGCATTTTAGATGAGTTGATAAATGTTTATAAGATAAATGAAATTATATTTTGCGCTAGAGACATCAGCAGTCAGGAAATAATTAACCACATGGTATCGCTAGGCCAGCAAATTGATTTTAAAATTATCCCTGATCAGAGTTTAAGTATTATTGGCAGCAATTCTAAAAATTCTGCGGGCGATATTTATACGGTTGATATCCAACTAAAAATATCGTTGCCTGAACGTAAACGTTCTAAAAGGGTATTTGATTTCGGACTAGCTTTTATGGCACTTATTAGTTCGCCAATACTATTGTTTTTTGTTAAAAATAAGGCAGGTCTTTTTAGCAATATTTTTGAAGTTGGTATAGGGAAAAAAACTTGGGTTGGCTACATACCTGCTGCTGTAAAAGACAATGGATACGACCGCTATGAACCTGCTCTACCTAAATTAAAGACTGGTGTGCTATCACCAGTAACAGGCAAGAGCAATGCTGTTTCAGATAGCAATATGGCTGCCAGAGTAAATTTTATATACGCCCGTGACTACCGCCTAACCGACGATTTGGAGGTATTGCTCAACAATATTTCGAACCTCGGTGTAAGGAAACAATAGATAAAACTGCCCAAATAAGGTTAAAACTGCTATTTTTAGCCTCGAAACCAATAAACGAAGCAAAACACCCATTATGAACATGAAAAAAATATTTACTCTATGTCTATTAATTACCTGCACAATGTTGCTGCGCGCTCAAGTGCCTTCTCAACCAAATTTTGTATTAATTATTGCCGACGACCTTAATGATTTTGTTCAAGGATTTAATGGGCATCCCCAAACTAAAACCCCAAACATCAATAAAATTGAAAAGAGAGGAACAACCTTTACCAATGCTTTTTGTGCAGGACCAAAATGTGCACCAAGCAGAACAAGTTTAATAACAGGCAAAGATTGTTACTACACCAAAGTATACAATAACGATGATATTGGATGCAAAGGCTTCCGAAAAAATTTTACCGTGGCCAAAGGCAATCCAACAGTATTTACCATGCCTGAACTACTAAAAGACAGCGGAGGTTATTTCACATATACATTAAGTAAAGTTATGCATTGCTATGTTGGCTTACCAGATTATGATACAGCAAACGTTCCGGCTTGTGAAAAAGATTTATCGTGGAGCAAAGCATTTTCGTATGGACAGGGCGGTGATATGGAATCAATTCTTGATTATGGTGGAGCAAATGACGATGGCATAAATGGGTTTTTCTTTACACCAATTCCCGATTCAATGGAAAGCGAAATGGTAGATTATATTATTACCGATTCAGCAATTTCATTTATTCAAGATTATGCATCTAATCCCGAAACATATTGTAATAAACCATTTTTTTTATCTGTAGGATATAAAAGACCACATGGCCCATTTTATGTTCCTGAAAAATATTTTCTACCGTATTATAATGTAGATTATTATAGCGACCCCTATAATTTGCCCTATAACGACCCTGTTGGCACATTGCCATATAATGGTGTTGTAATGCCGCCACAACCTGACCCAATGTGGAGTGATTATGCATCGCTGCCTGCCGATTTAGTTGGCCGCGCATTAAACGAAGAAGATTACGTGCATGACGATTTTCTAGAATTTGGTGAGGTAATGATGGCTACCGTTCCACCTCCAACAATTGGTGCTGGGTATACCGACGAAGAAAAACTTTTTATACTACAGGAATCTGAACGTGCAAATGGCATTATGGCATATTTAGCATCAATCAAATTTATAGATGCACAAATAGGTAGATTTTACAATGAATTAAAATTGCATCCCGAAATTTTTAATAATACTGTATTCATTATAACAAGTGATCACGGATATTCATTAGGAGAAAAAACACATTGGAGAAAAGGTTGTTTATGGGAAACCGATGTTCGCATTCCACTAGTAATTGCAGATATGCGCACGCCGATAAAAAAAACAAGTAAGCGCGTTGTTAGCAATTTAGATATTATGCCTACTGTTTTAGAAATGGCTGGTGTGGCTGCCCCAACATTTCCTGATGGTTCTCCTTATTTAGATGGTGTTAGTTTAACACCGTTATTAGCAAACCCTGCTACACCGTGGGACAAACCGGCATTATCTTCTTTGCAGTTGCATGGATATAATGAAGGATTTTGCTTTCCTCAATACAGTGTTCGTGATGATGAGTGGCACTATATCCGCTATCAAACAAATGGTGCAATTGCACCTGCATGTAATGAAGCGCTAAGCGTATTTCAAGAGGAATTGTACCGTATTGGGAAAAATAAAACTATAGACCCTTATGAATGGACTAATCTTGCTGATAATCCTGCATATACGGCTACCAAAGAACACCTAGCTTCCTTTCTTCCGGGAGGGGATAACTATTTGCAATTTGACAGAACTGCAGATGATGCAGCTTTAGTTGTTGAATCAAATCATCTTGGCGTTTTTCCAAATCCTACAAGTGAGTTTGCCAATTTTAGGGTTACTGAAATGCATACAGGCGAAGCCGAATTTTCTATTCTGGATCTAACTGGCAGAATATTATTTCATAGTACAATCAACATTGATGAAGATGGTAATTTTCAGAACTCTTATTCTGTTGATCAATTAGCGCAGGGATTTTATTTTGCTCAAGTTGAACAAAACAGTCAAAAAGTTGCTGTTCAGTTTATTGTTGCAAGATGATTAGTTGATTTGATTATCTTTAAAATTCACAATTTTTTAATTAAAAGTTCATATCGTGAAGAAAATACTTGCATTTTTTTTAAACACTTTCCCAGTAATTTTAATTGCACAAACGCAGCCTAACTTTGTATTCATAACAATTGACGACTGTAACGATTGGGTGCAGGGATTTAGTGGACATCCTCAGTCAACTACACCTAATATTCGGTTTCTCGAAAAAAAAGGTACAACCTTTACAAATGCCTATGCATCAGCACCGCAATGTGCGCCCTCGAGAACTAGCATGATAACAGGTAAGGATTGTGATTACACAAAAATTTACCACAACCAAACTATTAAATGCTCTAATTTCAGGTACAATTTCAACGAAACGCTTGGTAATGAAACCATATTTACAATTCCGGAAATTTTAAAAGATAGCGGAGGTTATTTTACTTATTCAATAAGCAAGGTGATGCATTGTCACGATAAACTTGCCGATTACGATGCATTAACTGCAGACAAATGTGCTAAAGATCTTTCTTGGAATAAGGCAATTGTTTTTAATGAGGCTCATGGAGAGCAAGATGAAGTAGTTGATTGGGGATATGCTAACGAACAAGGTGTTTATGAATTTGCTTGCACCAGTATTCCTGATTCTTTAGAACCTTATATGCAGGATTATATTGCTACTGATTCTGCAATTGAATTTATTCAGGACTATGCCGTTACCCCAGAAAACTTTTGTAATAAACCATTTTTTTTGGCTTTAGGATTCCGTCGCCCTCATAGCCCGAATTATATTCCCGAAAAATATTTTTCAAGTAACTACAATACTGATTATTATGCCGACCCATACAATCTTCCTTATAACAATCCAGTAGGTTTTACGCCTTATAATGGAATTGTAATGCCACCACAGCCAACAGTAATGTGGGATGATTATTATGGTTTGCCAACGAATGGCGTAGCTCAATCTTTGGTGAAGGAAAGTCCTATTCATGCAGCTGTATTGAATTGGGCCGACTCTCATATTGCTGCAGATGGTTTACCAATAATTGGAGCAGGGTTAACAGATGAAGAGCGGACTTATGCCTTTGAAGAATCACAACGTGCCAATATGGTAATGAATTATTTAGCAGCAATTAAATTTGTTGATGCACAGATTGGACGACTGATAGATGAAATGAAATTGCACCCCGAAATTTTTAATAATACCGTTTTTGTAATTATGGGAGACCATGGTTATTCATTGGGAGAAAAACAACATTGGAAAAAAGGTGGTTTGTGGGAAACCGATATTCGTGTGCCTTTAGTAATTGCGGACATGCGCACGCCAGTAAAAAAAACCTGCAAGCGATTTGTTAGCCAAATTGATCTATTTCCTACAATTTGCGATATTGCAAGTATTGAACATCCAACATTCCCTGATGGGAGTTCATATTTTGACGGGTTTTCACTAGCACCGCTTTTAGCAAATCCTGCTACACCTTGGGCGCGTCCTATTATTGCTTCATTTATTAATGGAAAAGATATTACCCGCCAAGGCGCATGTTTTGTGCAATATACTGTTCGGGATGATGAATGGCAATATATTAAATACCGAACCAATGGCAATACATTTCCTGTTAGCTGCGATGAAGCTACAAGTGTGGTACAGGAAGAACTTTATCATATTGGCAAAAAGAAAAATATAGACCCATATGAGTGGGATAATTTAGCCGATGACCCCGCATACGCTGCTACAAAAGATTATTTGGCTACGTTTTTACCTGGTGGTGTTAATTATTTGCAATTTGAGAAATCAAGTGGCGATGAAATAATTACTGATGATGCTATTTTTGTTGCAACACTTTACCCCAACCCAGCTGCAGATTATATTAATTTTTCAATAACTGACGCTACTGAAGGCGTTGTTGAAATAATTATTAATGATATTAGCGGACGAGTAATATCCTCAAACAATTTACTTGTTTCTGATGAAGGTTATGCCCATTTTGTTTATCCAGTAAAAACACTTCAACCTGGTTATTATTTTGCTGAAGTTACTCAAAATGGAAACAAGCAATTGCTAAACTTTATTGTAATGCGATAAATCTACACTATTTAATGCCACCTATATTATTTTACTTTTTAATTTAATCTAATGAAAAGATTAATTCTACCCTTATTTTTATGTGTCTTCACTAATATCTTTTCGCAGACACAACCCAATATCATTTTAATCATGTTTGACGATATGAATGACTGGGTGCAAGGCTTTAGCGGCCACCCCCAAACAAAAACCCCTGGTTTTAAATGGGTTGAAAACAGAGGCACAACTTTTACTAATGCGTATGCGACCTCACCTCAATGTGCGCCTTCAAGAACAAGTATGCTTTCAGGAAAGGATTTATTATATACCGATGTATATACAAATAACGATTTAATTTGCGATAATTTCCGCGAAAATTTCGCTGCAGAATTCGGTAATGAAACTGTATTTACACTTCCTGAAATATTGAAAGACAGCGCTGGATATTTTACTTATAGTATTGGAAAAATAATGCACTGTCACGAAAAATTACCAGATTACGATTCTGTCTCAACTGAAAATGATTGTGACCGACTTTTATCTTGGAATAAAATTTATTCACAAGACGATGAAGGTGGAGAAACACCAATTATTAATGCTTATGGAGCAGATCACCCTGGCGGCGTAACCGGATTTGCATATTCAGTTATCCCTGATAGCCTTGAGAGTGAAATGATTGACTATATAGTAGCCGATAAGTCAATTGAATTTATAAATGACTACGCTGTTAATCCTGATAATTATTGTAATAAACCTTTTTTTCTGGCAGTTGGTTTAAGGAGACCGCATGGCCCAAATTATATTCCTGAAAGTTACTATTCGACAAATTACAATGATGACTATTATGGTTTTCCTTTTGATTTACCTTACGACAGTCCTACAGGCGCACCTTATAATGGCATTGTTATGCCTCCTCAACCAGCACCTCTTTGGGACGACTTTTACAATTTACCAACAAATGGTGTCGCAGTGGCTTTAGCGCTAGAAAACAAAGTGCATTCAAAAGTACTACAATGGGGTATGCAGCAAACCATTGATTTAGGCTATCCATTTATTTCTGATACACTAACTGATGAAGAAAGACTTTTCATTTTGCAAGAATCTAAACGTGCAAACTTGATCATGTCTTACTTGGCCTCAATAAAATTTGCAGACGCCCAACTCAATAGAATTATTACGACACTACAGTCAAATCCTGCAATTTTAAATAATTCAATTATCATACTTACCAGCGACCACGGATATACTTTAGGTGAAAAACAACATTGGAAAAAAGCAACTTTGTGGGAGCCTGATATCCGAGTACCATTAGTAATTGCCGACATGAGAGCACCAGTAAAAAAAACCAGCAAACGATTTGTAAACCTACTTGATTTATATCCCACCATTTGCGACCTTGTTGGCGTTGATTATCCAGTATTTCCTGATGGCAGTAATTATCTTGACGGGAGTTCATTTGCAGCGCTACTTGATAACCCAAATGCTGCATTTTTTAAACCTATTTTGACTTCTTACAGGAACACAAAAGACATAGCAAAGCAAGGCGCTTGTTTTCCCAACTACAGTGTTCGCAATGAAGAATGGCACTACATTCGTTATTTTACCAATGGCGATGAATTTCCTACAGGTTGTGATGAAGCAACTAGCGAAATGCAAGAAGAATTATACCATATTGGTAAAAAGAAAAACATTGACCCTTATGAATGGGACAACCTTGCCGGTGATCCTGCTTATAATTATATAAAAGACGACCTTGCCACATATCTTCCAGGCGGAGCTAATTATTTACAATTTGCGCGTGTTGGTAGTGATGACCTTATTGAAACAAGCATTGCCAACTTTTCTGAATTTCCGAACCCTACTAGTAAGTATGCAAATTTCAAATTAAATGATTTGAATCCTGGAGAAGCAACTTTTTGTATTACTGATATTACCGGTCGAGTAATTACAAATGACAAAATTGAAATAGATGAAAATGGGTACCTTCATTTTACATATGACGTATCATCTTTTAATCAAGGAATCTATTTTGGTCAAATAAAACAATTAGATAAAACACTGTCTATTAAATTTATGATTTCAAGATAAAATACTTGTTTAAAAACGATAGTTTAAATGTGTTTAATCAAAGGTGTGTTTAATTACATTGCTGGCGGCTTAATAATTATTCAGTTGAATTCTTATTCAAAACACCTTAGTGCAAACAAAACTGAAAACGAATTAATAATTGGTAAGAACTAGACTTTTGATAATTAATAAATATAGTTTAATTTTGATATTTAAATGTAGCAGACTAGTTAAATTTAACAACCATAATAAATGAAAAAAATATTTCTCTTCATTCTCATTATTACAAATGGCGTTTTAAAAGCTCAAACTCAACCTAATTTTATTTTCGTAACGTTTGACGACATGAACGACTGGGTTCAAGGGTTTAACGGTCAAGCGCAATCTGTAACGCCCAACCTGCAATACCTAATAAAACGTGGAACTACATTTACAAATGCCTACTGCAATGCTCCCCAGTGCGGCCCATCACGCACCAGCATGTTTACTGGTAAAGATAATACCTACCTTAATATATTGCACAATACCGATTTGTCATGTGCTGATTTTCGAGCTAATTTTTCTGCAGCAGAAGGTAACGAAACTATTTTTACATTACCAGAAATTTTGAAAGATAGCGCAGGATATTTTACTTATAGCATCAGTAAAGTATTTCACTGCCATGATAATAACTTTGATTACGACTCTTTAAATCCAGACATTTGCAATCGTGATTTATCATGGAATAAGTTGCTGTTTTTTGATTATATCAATGGAGAACAAAATGTAATACTTGATTATGGCGAAGCAAACCAAATGGGCATTTATTCTTGGCCTTATTCTGTAATACCTGATTCGCTGGAACCTCTTATGCAAGATTACCTTGCAGCAGATTCTGCGATAGCATTTATTCAGGATTATGCAGATAATCCGGGACAGTTTTGCGACAAGCCGTTCTTCCTCGGTTTAGGCTTCAGACGTCCTCACTCACCATATTACATACCTGAAAAATATTTCTCAAGTAACTATGATGATAATTATTATTCAGCTGGATATAATTTACCTTACAATTATCCGGTTGGCGCTGCGCCTGCAAATGGATTTATAATGCCTCCCCAACCCATAAACCCATATAGCGATTATGATTCGTTACCAATTAATGGTGTGGCAAGGGCATTAATTGCCGAAAATAAAGTGCATTTAGCAGCAGGCAGTTGGGCTGCTGACCAAGTAGATATTTATGGGATACCAGTAACAATGCCTGGCTTAACGGACGCAGATCGTGAATTTGCGTTAGCGGAAGCAAAACGAGCCAATATGGCAATGAGTTATCAAGCAGCAATCAGATTTGCCGACGCGCAACTTGGCAGGTTAATTAACGAACTGAAATTGCATCCAGAAATTTTTAATAATACCATCATAGTTGTTGTGGGCGACCACGGCTATTCACTTGGTGAAAAAACGCATTGGAAAAAAGGATGTTTGTGGGAAACTGATATTCGTGTGCCGCTAATTATTTCCGACTTGCGCACGCCGGTTAAAAAGTCATCTAAAAGATTTGTGAATTTCTTAGACATCTTCCCAACTGTTTGCGATTATGCTGGAATTGAGCCTCCGACATTTCCAGATGGCAGTGCCTATCTTGATGGTTATTCTTTGATTCCGCTTATGGAAAATCCTAATGCGCTGTGGTCGAAACCCGTGCTTACTTCTTTTAAAAACACTAAAGATCCAGGTAGACAAGGCTCATGCTTTCCTCAATATAGCGTACGAGATGAAGAGTGGCATTATATCCGCTATCAAACAAATGGCGCTGGATTTCCCGTATCATGCGATGAAGCAACCAGTGAAATTCAAGAAGAATTGTACCGCATTGGAAAAAAGAAAAACATTGACCCCTACGAATGGAATAATTTAGCTGATGACCCTGCTTATGATTATATTAAAACAAATTTATCAACGTATTTACCTGGCGGCGTTAATTATTTACAATTCGCAAAAACTGCAACAAATAACACTATTGCAGAAACGGAAACAGTAGAACTGAATATGTTTCCCAATCCAGCAAACAGCATGTCCGAAATAGTTATTTCTGGCATTGAAGGACACGTAGATATTTTATTTTACAATGCCATAGGCGATTTAATATTTGCCGATGATTTAACAATAGCTTCATCAGAAAATGGATATTATTATATTAATGTAACAAATTGGCCTTCGGGAATATACTTTGCCACCTTAGATAAAAATGGTGTACAGGCAAGCATGCAAATGGTTGTGCAACACTAATTAACGTTTAGGGTCAATCAATTTTTCATCCACTTTCTGTTGTAGCCAACCGAGGTCAGCAACTTGCTTAATTTCCTCAATCTTGGATTTTAGCTCTGCAAGTTTTTGCTTGTCGCGTTTGGTTAAGCGGCTTAATTTATCAATAAACTTCAAGAAGTTGTTATACAGAATTTTCACATTTTCACTCAATGTTTTATTTCTGCGCAAATAAATCTTGAACGCTTCAATTGCACTCTGCATTGGATCCCACTCATCAAGTTGATAGTAAATTTTAATTTGCATGGTTCTAGTATCTAGTGCATAAAATATATCTGTATATTCAACCTGATTAATTAAACGTAATGCTTCGCCATACTTCGATTTGTAAAACAACAATGCACCCTGATTATAATTATAAGCGTTCAATCGGAATTTTTCGTTAAGCCTGTTTTTATAATTGCGTATAAATTGCTCAGCCCAATCAAACTCGCCAACTCGCAGTGCAGCAATTACTAGGTTCTTAAAAGTCCATGGCGATAGTTCACCATCAACCATTAATAATTCTTTTTCTAAGGCAGACTTTGATAAATTAAAATATTCGCGCAAAAACCGCTTCTCCCCTGCATTGATTTTCCTGATTGCATAATTTTGTGCATAGGCATACATGTCGTGCGCTTCTGATGGCGGAAATTTGTCGGTGTGTTCAACCAACAGATGTTTTAACTCCTCAAAATGAACATCGCTGTCCACCTCAATAAATGTCATCAAAATTTGATAATAAATTGTAATGGAAGGATATTCTACATAACTATTTTCTCTTAAGTGGTCCGAAATTTCTTTAAGCAATCGAAGCTTGTAATCTGTAACAACTAGTTTTTGTCTGTTAATTAATTCACACGAATATTTTAATTTAGTCGAAATATAAAATAAATCCAAAAAATTTGCAGCTTCCTGCAAACTAGCATCATAAGCCCGTTTCTTTTGCCGGTCGAAAAATAAATTTACCTCGCTTTGCAACAGGTATTCTTTAAAAAAGTAAGGTGCATTTCTAAAAGGGTTTTTGGTAAGTGTATTTCTCGCTTCCCGCAATGTTTGTTCAAAAAGTTTATCGGTTCCCCATTTATTGTAAGTACTCAGCAAATGCACATAGCCCTCAACATCTTCTTGGAAGTGATTATTATAACGAATAAAATTTTCGCAATGCTCCACAATGTCACTCATCATGTAGCCAATTTTCTTTTCCGTTATTGTTAACCCTATTATGCCTTTTGCAATTAATCTTTCTTTTTCGATGCTCTTTGAGTCAAATTCTGGAGCATGCTTTTTCACATAATTATAAAAAACTAGCAACTCCTCATCCTTATTAAAGAAGGGAGATGCCAAATAATCAGAAAACCGGCTTAACTCTTTAGTGCTGAAATGCTTAAGCATTTCAATCATTTTACTTTTATACATATCCTAATCTAGCGGAAAAATACCACTTTTTTACGGAAAATATAGAAACGGAGTGCCAATTTAGAAAAGCAAAAAATAACGCATTATACTGATTATCAATTAATTGTGTATTATTTCACACTCAAAACGAATATTTTTTACTAAAAAAAGCATTGGAAATTGCGGAAAATGGTGAAAAATGTATTTTTTCTATCTAAAAAGAAGCCGTTCCTTTACATTGGAACTATCTAAACAGGCTTAATATGGATTTGAAAACGTTACTAAATAAAAGGTTACTTACCGGTTTTACAGTTAGCTTGCTGCTATTTATAACTGGCCCGGTACTTTATGGCCAAACGGTAACTGATGTAGAAAATGATACCATACGCTTATGCGTCGGTACCACGGTTTTAATCGATTTACTTGCAAATGATACAGATGCAGATCCTGGCGAAATATTGGAAACAGAAATATTGGTTGACCCTGAAAGTATATTAATCGAATATGATGATGAAGATTTACCTGAAGGAACTTACGAAATAATAATTGACTCCGCGTTTTCTGGAACAGATTTTATGATTTATGAAGTTTGCGGTGAGGACGATTTATGTGCTACTGGTATATTAGTAATTATTGTTTCAGAATGTGTATGGCCAGGCGATGGCAATAGAGATAGCATTTGTAATTATGTTGACCTTTTACCACTAGGTTTATATTTTGGTTTAACTGGTCCATTGCGTGAAGATGTTGATGGTTTATGGGATGAGGCATTTGCTGACGAGTGGACATCACCGATTGAAGTTGATATTGATGACAATCCGAAATTTTCTGATTTTAATGGCGATGGAGCAATTAATAGCTTCGACACAATTACAATGCTCACTAACTATGGTGAATTGCGCGGAACGTATATCCCAGTAGCAAATATTGGTGGGGCTGATGATCCAACTATCAGTATAGATTTTCTTGTTGATACTATTACCGCAGGTAGTAATGTTGTTATTCCCATAAATTTTGGAACAGAACTAACACCTGCCTCAAATATATACGGTGCTGCATTTGAAATTACTTACGATAAAACACTGATTAAAGCTGATAGTATTCAAGTATCCTTTAATTCAGGTTGGTTTGGAACGCCAGGCGACGATTTGATCTTCGTTCAAAATAACGACACAATTAATGGAATTATAAGTATTGCTGTTACGCGCATTAATCAGGTTGCACGTACAGGTTATAACCATTTTGGCGAGCTGAGTTTTGTAATGGAAGATAATATTGCAGGTAAAACCGTCGATCAAATAACGGCTGTTTTAACTTTCTGCATCGGCACACCAAACGTAATTAAAAAATCGGGACAAGTTGTACCTGTGCAAATTGCATGTGACTCTGCAATAGCAATTCAATTTACTAATTCCATAAATAATAGTAATAATAATAGTTTGCTACTTACTTATCCTAATCCAGCAGATGAAACAATTACAATTACTTTACCAAAACACCTGCAGGGCAAATGCTTAATTATAAATGAATTAGGACAACCAATTTACAAGCAAGAAATAAATGCCGATTTTTTTATAGTTAATTCGGATTTAATTCCTTCAGGTAATTATATTATTCAATTTATTAGTGAAACCGAAGTTTATACTCAGCAATTAATAATTCAACATTAAAAAACATACGAAATGAAAAATTTAATACTTAGTTTATTTTTACTTACAGGGCTTAGCGCTTATAGCACTATAGCTATTTCAGAATGTGATGCAGCATTTGAATATACTGTAGACGGCATGACCGTTACATTTATTGATGAATCAGCAGCAGATCCAGGACCAATTATTGATTGGACATGGGACTTTGGAGATGGCACAACATCTACAGAACAAAATCCGGTGCACACTTATGCATTTCCGGGTGAATATGATGTTTGCCTTACCATTCATGCAGATGGTGCTTGCTACGATACTAAATGTGAAAGCAATATACCAGTTGAAATGGCTGGAGATTGTTTTACAACATTTACTTTCGATACAGATGGTTTATCGTTTATGTTCAACAGCAATACCGATCCGGGTCCGGGCGATGTAGTTAGCTACGAATGGACTTTTGGCGATGGTGAAACATCTGCAGAAGCAAATCCTGATCATACTTATGCAACCGCTGGAGGTTATTTAGTTTGCTTAGTTGTAACTTTTGCCGATAGTTGCACTGCTGAATTTTGCGATGAAATAATTGCAGAAGGTGTTGGTGCCGATTGCTTAGTAACTGCTGAAGTAACAGATGTAGTTGGCATGAGCCAACATTTTTATGCAACAGTTACACCCGATGCTGATGTAATTACCTACACATGGATTTTTGGCGATGGCACCACTTTTACAGAAACAACTGCTGGCACTGCCTCAGATCCATGGCATGAATACGCAGAACCTGGCATTTATACTGTTTGCGTGGTGATAGAAACTGGTGCGGGATGTATTGATGAATTTTGTTTTGAAATTATTGTAGATGGCGGTGGAGATTGTGAAGCAGGGTTTGAATTTTCAACTGATTTATTAACAGCATCCTTCTTTGAAACAGCAGATGGAGCTGGTTCAGATATTGTATCTTATTTGTGGGATTTTGGAGATGGATACACTTCAACAGACCTTAACCCAACACATGAATATGCTGCAGGCGGCACTTACTTAGTTTGCTTAACAATAACAACTGCTGATAGCTGTGTAAACACAGTTTGTGAAGAAGTTGACGTTGAAGGATTAGGTGGTGATTGCGAGGCAAATTTTGACATCTTATCAATAACAGAAACAGGTTCAGGCTGGGTTGTAGAATTAGATAATAATTCATCAGGTTCAGAAATATACTTTTGGACATTTGGTGATGGTGGAACATCTGAAGCCGCAAATCCGGAACATCTTTACGAAGAAGCTGGTATTTATACTATTTGTCTTACCATTGGATTAGCAGGAACAGATTGTTTCGATGAAAAATGTGAAGAAGTATTTGTAGGCGGTGGCGTAGATTGTATTAACCCTGCAATTATTGATACAGCTTACGGATGTATTGATGTGTATGAACCTGTTTGTGGCTGTGATGGTATTACATACGACAACTCTTGCTATGCTATTTATTACGGTGGTATTGTTTTCTATACTGATGGCGCTTGCGGTGGCGTAAGTGTTCAGGAAGAAACCATTATTGGCACAATTAAAGTAAATCCAAATCCTGCTAAAAATATTACAACATTAAATTATTCAATTAAAGCAGATGGAGTAGTTACTATTCAGGTTATGGATTTAACAGGCAAAATTATGCTAACGCCAATAGCACATTATTCAATTCCTGGAACTTATAATGTTGAATTAAACACAAATGATTTAGCATCCGGGCTATACATTATTAGCATTTCAACAAATGGTGAGCAAGCAATAGAAAAGTTGGTTATCACCAAATAATTATAACCTCATGTTATTAAAGCGCATAGTTAAAAGCTGTGCGCTTTTTTTATTGCTAGTCGAATTAAACCCAGCATAAGCAATGGAAGTCGTAACATCTTTTAGTTGTAATAAAATCAAATGTTTGTTGCCTATTGACAATAAAAAAAACGGGCATTTTATTTTAATCCTGATGATCTCTTCCTTTAAATTCACCTTGTTTGTAAGCATTATCTAAGTCTTCCATTTCTTTTAACTCAGCTGCGGTCCAAGGCCTGATTACTACACCAGTCATATTTGGTTTATCGGCATTAATCCAAGCCGTAAGCCAAAAATTCCCAAGTGCAATTATTGCAGCGCGCATCCTTCGTTCAACCATACTATTCATAATTTCATCGTATCGTTCGGTATATGCTCTTGAGTAAACCCTTACAGTTGATGCGCCTCTAGATTCGTAACTATATTTTTGATCGGCTGGAAATTCTGCATTCAATTTAGACTCTAGATTTAAAACACTATCTACCATCGAGTGACTTTCCAGAATTATGTCCCAAATTGCTGTATTTACGTCTGGAATATATTCTGCTTTTCCTGTTAAATAATCAAAATTTTCGCCTAACAGCTCTGGTATGCGCGATTCCCAAAGGCCATGAATACCAACTTGATTTGTAAGCTGCCCATTATAATTTTGAGTGCAATGCAAAGGCACATGCGCATCACCGATATAGTGGCCTAAGTCGGCCGATATTTTTAATATATAATTCACATCTTTTTTCCGGAAAGCATCAGTTAACCTAAACATCATTTTCTCGATATACCATGGCACGATACCATATTCGTTCAAGCTATCTTCCGAATATTTAATTACTGCATCGTTCCACTTGCGCGGAAGGCCTTCATAAGGTGGTGAACCATAATGGTCGATATCTATATAATGTCGCGGAGCTTCTTCCTTAAAAGCATACCGTCTTTTATCGGGGTCAACTGCGTGGGCAGTCACATAGTCAATATGCGGTTTATAGAATCCAAACAAATCTTCCGGCAATGTAAACAGCGCCATTTTATTTATGCGTTGGTGCCCCCAAAATCCCCACGGAGTAGGCGCAGCGGCATATGCAATTACCGTAACAGAGAGCAAAAATGTAAAAACTATTTTTTTCATAAGAGAAAAACTTACTACAAGAATAATCAAAAAACAGGAAACGAAGAAAGGTGCACTTATTATTCGCCGCTTTCGTTAATAAATGCTATGTAAATTTTACAAAATAAAATTAATTTACATATCCGATAAAACAGCGTTAATTACCTTGCAGGCGTAATCAATTTCATCATCTGCTATTGTTAATGGCGGTGCAATACGCAAGCAATTTGGTGCAAATAAAAACCAGTCGACCATCAGCCCTGCTGCAATCAACTTTTTATTTAACGCAAAATTAATATCCATAGATTCAAACTCAATTGCGAAAAACAATCCGCAGTTGCGAATAGCAATTATCTTTTCACTATTCAACGCAGATTTAATTCGATCGGCTTTTGCAATACTTTGCTCAACCAATTTATTACTAATTATAAATGTTGCCGCTGCTAAACCGGCTGCGCAGCAAACTGGATGCCCGCCAAAAGTTGTAATATGACCAAGAATTGGACCATTGGTAAAAACATCCATCATGTTTTTAGAGGCAACAAATGCGCCGAGTGGCATTCCTCCACCAATAGCTTTTCCTAAAATAATTACATCGGGAATTACACCACTATGCTCCCACGCGAATAACTTCCCAGTGCGTCCAAAACCTGTTTGACATTCATCAAAAATTAAAAGTGCGCCGGTTTCATTGCATCGATTCCTAATTACTTGTAAGTAATTTTCTTTCGGTAAAAGCACGCCTGCTTCTGCTTGAATTGTTTCAATTAAAACCGCGGCCGTTTTTGTTGTAATGTGATTTATTTGCGTAAAATCATTATATTGTAATACTGTATTATCGGGTATTAGCGGTCGAAATGCATTTTTTCGCTCCTCATTATTACCTGCACTTAAAGCGCCCATTGTGCTGCCATGATAAGCATTTTGGAAAGAAATAATTTCGGGGCGTCCTGTAAATCGTTTTGCTAATTTCAAAGCGCCTTCCACTGCTTCAGAACCGGAGTTTACAAAATAAACTGATTGTAATGGTTCAGGCAAATGCGCAGCCAACCATTGTGCATATTTTATTTGCGGACTTTCAACAAATTCGCCATACACCATAATGTGCATGTATTTTTCTATTTGCTCGGATATAGCATTTTTTACATCCGCATTATTATGGCCAACATTACTAACGGCAATACCTGAAATCATATCCAGGTATTTATTTCCTGCACTATCAATTAACCAACAACCATCAGCTTTTTCAATTTCTAACATGAGAGGAGCCTCGCTTGTTTGAGCAACGTGATGCAGAAAAAGTTGACGCGCGTTCATATAAATATTAATTAATAAAATTAAATCAGGCCCACACTTTTGTGCCTTCAGTACAATTCTTACAAATATCAATTTCACCTCTCGACTTCAAAAGCGCAGTTCTAAATGCATGATATTTTCCGCCTTGCCACAACTGTTTAAAACTTGTTTCTTTTAAGTCGCCTAACTGATGTGTAGCATCTTTATCGAAACAACAAGGCACAACGTCGCCATCCCAGGTAATTACGCATGAGTGCCATAATTTCCAACAGTGATTAAGCATTTTATTTTTAATGGTGTATTTACCATCATCCTGTTTAGTATATCTAGAATAATAATCGATGGTTGGAATTAAATTACTGCCATTTTCATAGTTATAAATTTGAGCAGTTTTAAATGCCACTTCATCTACGCCAATTTCTTTGCCTAACTTTTTAACCTCTTCAATTTGGTGTTCATTTGGCTTAACAACTAAGAATTGAAAAATAACAAATGGTGTATTCGATTTTAACGTTCTTTTCCATTTAACAATATTGCGGGCACCTTCCAATACTTTTTCCAAATTTCCACCTACGCGATATTGTTGATACACATCTTGCGTAGTGCCATCAATCGAAATAATTAATCTATCTAATCCGCTTTCAATGGTTTTTTTAGCCATTTCATCGTTTAAATAATGCGCATTTGTTGATGTTGCAGTATATATTTTTTTCTTGTTTGCATAAGTTACCATATCCAAAAAATCGGGATTTAAATATGGTTCACCTTGAAAATAAAAAATAAGATAGGTTAAATCTTTACCTACTTCGTCCATGGTTTCCTTAAAGAAATCTTTTTTAAGCATACCGGTTGGCCTGGTAAATGACCGTAAGCCGCTTGGACACTCTGGACACCTTAAATTACAGGATGTAGTAGGTTCAAAAGAAAGCGAAATGGGTAACCCCCATTGAACTGGTTTTTTTACCATCATGCTATAATAATAAGAGCTTATTACTTTACTCATATTCCATAAACGACGGGGTGTCATTTTGGATGCATAATTTAGAGAATCAGTGAAGCTGAATGGCATGATTAATTATTTGTTATAAGATGGTCCTCGAAGATTATCTTCAAAACCTTCTAAAGAGTGAAAATAGTTCAGTTCAATCTGACATTTTCTTTTATCGTCGCTACTGGCATCGTAACAAAATTCAAGTATCTCGTTAAAAACCTTAGGAATACGGTATGCACGTTTAATTGTACTTCGTTCTTTATCGCCATCGTACCAAAACATTTGCAAAGTTTGACAATAATCGCATTTTACTTGATAGTTCGGTTGTGCAATTAACTCATCATTAAATTGTTTCATGTAAGCCATTAGCTTATCAAATTCGTAAGCTGTAATATTGAAGCAATAAGTATTTGAATCGAGGCTGCTCAACATGAGCTGGAAAGAAGAACTTTTTTCAGTTATATGAAAAGATACCACATTGAAATTTCCATCAAAAAACATAAAGTCGATAAACCTTTCATTATACGACCTAAATGTAATTGGCGGGCCTACTAGGGTATCAGTGCCGACAATAGTTAAACTGTCGGCACCAAGAGTTGTACTTTGAGCAGAAAGTTTATCTGTAAAAAAAATAGTGGCGAAAACAATTAAAAGAATTCTAAATTTCATTTATTACAGCTGTTCAAATTGTTTTAAAAATCGCAAGTCGTTTTCGGTAAACAACCTGATATCATTAATCTTATATTTTAAAATTGCCATTCGTTCTAATCCGAATCCGAACGCAAAACCGGTATATTTTTCAGAATCAATTCCGCAGTTTTCTAATACAACTGGGTCAACCATTCCGCAACCGCCAATTTCTACCCATCCTGTATGTTTACAAATTGCACATCCATCGCCACCGCAAACAAAACAACTCACATCCATTTCAGCACTTGGTTCGGTAAATGGGAAATAGCTAGGACGTAAACGAATTTTTGTTTGTGCTCCGTATAATTCTTGTGCAAGATAAAGGAGCGTTTGTTTCATATCGGCGAAAGTAACACCTTCATCAATATATAACAATTCAATTTGGTGGAAGGTGCAATGTGCGCGTGCCGAAATAGTTTCATTACGATAAGTGCGCCCCAAAGCAACAATGCGAACTGGGGGTTGTTTACCCGATTTAATCAGTTCTTCCATCACCCGAATTTGCACATTGGAAGTATGTGTTCTTAATAAAATAGCAGGGTTGGTTTGCACGTAAAAAGTATCTTGCATATCTCTTGCAGGATGATCTTCAGGCATACCGAGTGCTGTGAAATTATGCCAATCGTCTTCAATTTCGGGTCCATCGACAGCAGTATAACCAATGCGCGTAAAAATTGACATTAGCTCATCTTTCATCAAAGTAATTGGGTGACGAGCGCCGGGATTGGATGTATTTGCTGGCATGCTGATATCTATAAAGTTATCAGTTCCTTTATCGGAGTTTTTATAAGTAACTTCTAAGTCAGCAAATTTTTGCTCTGCAAGTTGTTTAAGTTCATTAACGCGCTGACCAAATTCCTTTTTTCGTTCGTTAGGAACATTTTTAATCTCGCCAAAAATATCTTTCAAAACATTTTTAGTGCCTAAAAATCTAATTCTGAATTGTTCAAGTTCGGCTGCGTTGGCAACAGGAAACGCTTGCACTTCTGCCATTAGCGCTTCTATTTTACCAAATTGATCCTGTAAGCCTTCCATGCGGGTAAAATTACAAAAAAGTAACAAGCATGGATATAAAGAAAAAGCGGCTGAATCAGTAAAGAGACAGCCGCCTAAAATATTATTTATGATTTAATTATTCAACCACAAATTTTTCAGAGTAGCTAGATTTACCATTGCTGATAACAACAAAGTAGAATCCTGCTTCCAATGCTTCGATATTTAAATCGATCATGTTTTCACCTGAAACAACTGCTGCTGAAGATTCTGAAACCTGACGGCCAAGAATATCAATTAATTTAACAGACACTTGCATATCTTCTTGAACGCTAAAATAATCAACAGTAATCATGTTGCCAGAAGCTGGGTTAGGGAACACACCAAGAATTGAGTTATTCCATTCCTCATCAACAACAGTGAATGAACCATCATCTTTCCAGTTTGAAGAACGAACTGAAATTAACAAGTCGTAACAATCAGAAGGGCTGTTAGCGCCAGACCAACCATAAACTTGAACATAACGTGTTCCAGTTGCAGTTGAATTCCAGATAATTTGCTCATCTGTAGTACCACCATTTTCTGAAATACCTTTTTGAGATACTGATTGATTGTATAATCTAACATCATAATCAGCAGGTAACGATGTTAATGATAATTTAATCTTGGTATTAGAACCAGTTGTAGTGAATTTAAACCAATCAATATCAGTAGAGCTAACAATCAATTCTTGGTAAGTTATACCTGTAGAAAGCGTTACAGCAGTTCCTGAAGTATTATTTGGTTCGTAGTTGTCAACGCAAGTTGCAACACCACCTGTTGTAGAAAAGTTAGTTGAAGCTGTATAAGCACTTGTAGCACCAGCTGCGCAAACTGTTTGCACTTGCCATTCGTATGCTGTTCCTGCAGTTAAGCCAGTAATTGCTTTTGAAGTAGTTGCAGAAGTAGTTGTAATCCAAGTTGCAGCAGCAGTAGCTTTATAACGAACGTTATAGCTTGTAGCGCCAACGGCAGCAGTCCAGTTAAATGTAGCAGTAGTTGTGCCAATTGATGTTGTAGTCATTCCTGTTGGAATTGCACAAGTTACTCCACCGCCGCCTGAGCAACCGGTAGAAGTAGTAATGGCATTTCTAGACCCACCAGCAGCAAATAAAGCTTGCATTCTGGTTTTTTGGCCTGCAGTAAAAATGTTCATGCAACCATCATCAGTGTAATCCATATAATTCTGGAACATATCACCATTTGGTCCGTTTGTACAAGATATACGAATTGTTCCACCTGGGCAACCATAAGTTTCATCAGCTTGGTTTGGTGTGTCACCAACTGCATCAGAACCACCGCAACCAGTTCCATCATCACCCCAAATATGGAATAAATTTAACCAGTGTCCAACTTCGTGGGTTGCTGTTCTACCTTCATTATAAGGAGCAGAACCAGGACCGCCAACACCGAAATAAACGTAGTCAATAACTACGCCATCAGTTGCAGCAGCTCCACCAGGAAACTGAGCATAACCTAATAATCCACCGCTTAAGTCGCAAACCCATAGGTTCAGATATTTATTTCTGTCCCAGATAGTTTTACCAAAAGTAGCAAATTTCATGTCATCAGCAGTGCTAAATGAAGTTTTAGTTGTGCTAGTTCTTGTAATACCAGTAGTTGGGTTACCACTTGGGTCAACAGTAGCTAAGCAAAACGCAATTTCTGCATCGGCAGCAATACCAGCAAAGTAAGCAGGTGTTTCACCAACATCTGCATTCAAGCGACGGAAATCGTCGTTTAATACATCAATTTGAGAATAAACGTAAGAGTCAGCGATGTTTTCAGCTGCAACGTTATACACAATGTGAACTACAACTGGAATTGTTATAACAGCTCTTTCGCCGCCATTAGCATCAGTTGCAACGTAATTTTTAGTGAACTCCTCGATTGCAGCACGGTTAACTTCGTACATTGGATCTTCAGCTCTTAATCGAGCATCTACGTCCATAGTCGAACAACTGCGCTGTGGCGCCTGAGCCATCACTAGGCCTCCCAACATTAATGAGAAAGCCGTGAAAAGTAATGATTTTTTCAACATTTGAAATAAAAATTAAGGGTTAGTTAATGATTAAAAAGGTTAATTAATTAATTCTTCATTGTGTGTGAAGCCTTGGGCGCTGTTAAGGAGAAATGCAGCAACTTTTAACTCAGATGCCTTATTTGACCTAATAGTTGCATAAAATTAGCAGATTTTTGCAGAATCAAAGACTTTCCTTACAATATTCACATACTTTTCGGTCATTTCTGTCACGCAAACATGAAATTAAGCACTTAATTTCGAGTTATAAGCGCGTAAATACTTAATTATCAATGATATTAAACTTTTTTTTAAAAATTTTTGACTGTCATTAAATGCCATTTTCATGCATAATTACAGTCTATGCAACATTTGGATACAGTGTCACCCGTAATTTACAGAAAATGCAACAAATTGAACTAAAGAATATAGAATTTGTAATAAAGAATGGTGCATGAACTAATTAAAAAGTTCCTGTGGTAAATTTGCGCGTGGAAAATTTAATTCGAGAGATATTACAAGAACGAATCATGGTGCTCGATGGAGCTATGGGCAGTATGATACAGCGTTATGAGCTCACAGAAGATCAGTTTCGAGGGGAAAGATTCAAGCATCATAGTCGAGACTTACGGGGAAATAATGATTTATTAACTATTACGCAGCCGCAAATTATTAAGGAAATCCATAAACAATACTTAGAAGCAGGTGCAGATATTATTGAAACAAATACGTTCAGTTCAACCACAATTGCACAGAGCGACTATGCTTTGGAATCAATTGCCTACGAATTAAATTTAGTAGCGGCTCAAATTGCTCGTGAAGTTGCGGATGAGTTTACAGCTAAAAATCCAAATAAACCAAGATTCGTTGCAGGAGCGCTTGGTCCTACTAATAGAACTTTGAGTTTATCGCCCGATGTAAATAATCCCGGCTATAGGACTGTAACTTTTGATGAAATGGCAGCTGCTTATTACGAAGAAGCTAAAGGGTTGATTGATGGCGGTGTACATATTTTATTAATTGAAACAATTTTTGATACGTTAAATGCAAAAGCCGCATTGTTTGCAATTGAACAATTATTTCAAGATACAGGCAATCGATTACCTATAATGATTTCAGGCACTATAACAGATGCCAGTGGTAGAACATTGAGCGGACAAACTGTTGAAGCATTTTTAGTTTCTGTTAGCCATTTACCATTATTAAGTATTGGTTTAAATTGCGCATTAGGTGCAAAACAATTAAAAGAATATATACAAACACTTTCGGCGAATACCGATTTATTTGTTTCCGCATATCCGAATGCAGGTTTGCCAAACGCATTTGGCGAATACGATGAAACACCAGAAAGTAATGGTAATGATGTTGAAGTGTATTTAAAAAATGGGTGGATAAATATTATTGGTGGATGTTGCGGCACCACGCCTGAGCATATAAAATACATTGCGAATATTGCTTCAAAATATCCGCCTAGAAAACCAGTAACGCTGCCTATGCTTCCTGCCTTTTCGGGATTAGAAAAATTTGAATTGTTTAAAGGCAGCAATTTCGTAAACGTAGGAGAACGCACAAATATTACTGGTAGTAAACAGTTTAAAAGATTAATAACAGAAGATAAATACGATGAAGCGCTAATAGTTGCACGTCAACAGGTTGAGAATGGCGCACAATTAATTGATGTAAACATGGACGAAGGCATGATTGATTCAGTAAATGCCATGACTACATTTTTAAATTTAATTGCGGCAGAACCAGACATTTCGAAAGTGCCTATAATGATTGATTCTAGCAAATGGGAAGTAATTGAAGCTGGTTTAAAATGTGTACAAGGGAAAAGCATTGTAAATTCTATTTCCTTAAAAGAAGGTGAAGCAATTTTTAAAGCACATGCATTAAAGGCTAAGCAGTTAGGCGCTGCAGTAGTTGTAATGGCCTTTGATGAAAACGGCCAGGCGACTACATTTGAAAAAAGAATTGCAATTTGTAAACGTGCTTATCACATTTTAGTTATTGAATTAAATTTTAACCCAACTGATATTATTTTCGATCCCAATATTTTAACTATTGGAACAGGAATAGAAGAGCATAATAATTATGCTGTTGATTTTATTAATGCAACACGATGGATTAAGGAAAATCTCCCAGGCGCGTTAGTGAGCGGAGGTGTTAGTAATATTTCATTTGCTTTTCAAGGCAATAATACCGTTCGTGAAGCTATGCATGCATCATTTTTATATCATGCAATTAAAGCAGGTTTAGATATGGGCATTGTTAATGCAGGCATGATTGATATTTATGCAAACATTGACAAACAATTACTGGAAAAAATTGAAGATGTAATTTTTAATCGCAACGATAATGCAACCGAAAACTTAGTTGCATTTGCTGAAACATTAAAGAAAAAAGATAAAGTTGCTACAATAACCGACGAATGGCGCAATAACACAGTAGAAGCCCGATTAAGTCACGCCTTGGTTAAAGGCATTACCGACTTTATTGATATTGATATTGAAGAAGCACGATTAAAATACGCCAAACCTATTGAGGTTATTGAAGGGCCACTAATGGCAGGCATGAATGTGGTGGGTGATTTATTTGGCAGTGGAAAAATGTTTTTACCTCAAGTAGTAAAGAGTGCCAGAGTAATGAAGAAAGCTGTTGCCTATCTGCAACCTTTTATTGAAAAAGAAAAATCACTAGCAGGTAATACAACTGGGAGGCACAAAGTATTGCTCGCCACTGTAAAAGGCGATGTGCATGATATTGGCAAAAATATTGTTGGTGTAGTGCTTGCTTGTAATAATTACGAAATAATTGATTTAGGTGTGATGGTATCTGCAGAAAAAATTCTAACAACTGCCATTACTGAAAAAGTGGATATAATTGGATTAAGCGGATTAATTACCCCATCGTTAGATGAGATGGTGCATGTAGCAAGTGAAATGGAAAAACGCAATTTTACCATTCCACTATTAATTGGTGGAGCAACTACTTCGCGAACGCATACTGCAGTGAAAATAGCACCTGCGTATAAACATCCTGTTATTCATGTTACCGATGCATCACGCAGTGTTACCATTGCTGGCAAATTATTAGGAAACGAAAAATCAAGGTTTGTTAAAGAGATAAAAGATGAATACGCCATTCTTGACCAAAACCATAAAGCAAAACAATCATTTAAAGGGTTTTTGTCGATTGCAGATGCAAGAAAAAATAAACTGCAGTTAAAAAACGCAAACTATATCCCCTTAAAACCGGCATTTACTGGTGTAAAAATATTTTCTAATTATTCGTTAGCAGAGTTGGGCCGGTATATAGACTGGACACCATTTTTTCAAACTTGGGAATTACATGGAAAATACCCTGTAATTTTTGAAGATGAAATTATTGGCGATGCAGCTAAAAAATTGTTTGAAGATGCCCAAGCTTTACTTGATAAAATAATTAATGAAAACTGGCTAACTGCAAAAGCAGTTGTAGGCATATTTAGCGCACATTCTGTTGGTGATGATATTGAATTGCTAGATGAACAACATAAAGTGTTAACCACATTACATCATATACGGCAACAAAATAAAAAAGCTGATGGACAAGAAAATTACTGCCTCAGCGATTTCATATTACCAGCCGATTCAAATAAACCGGACTATTTGGGTGCCTTTGCTGTAAGTACTGGATTTAATATCGAAGCAAAAATTGCTGAATTTGATGCGGAACACGACGACTATAATTCAATACTTTTAAAAGCATTAGCAGATCGTTTGGCCGAAGCTTTTGCAGAACGCATGCATGAATTAGTGCGCAAAGAAATTTGGGGATATGCCAAAACCGAAACATCATACATCGACGATTTAATTGCTGAAAAATATATCGGAATAAGACCAGCACCAGGTTATCCAGCATGCCCTGACCATACTGAAAAAACAACGCTATTTCATTTACTAAATGTAACTGAAAATATTGGAATTCAATTAACCGATAGTATGGCAATGTATCCTGCTGCGAGTGTGAGTGGGTGGTATTTTGCTAACCCTGAAGCCAAATATTTTGGAACAGGTAAAATTGGAAAAGACCAAGTTGAAGATTTGGCATTGCGCAAAAACATGTCATTTGCCACGATGGAAAAGTGGTTGAGTAGTAATATTAACTATTAATAAACCTTTAGCATTACAACGGCTAATTCTTCAGCCCAAAGTGCATACATTTTCCCTGAAGGATGTAACTTATCCTGGGCTAATAATTCAGTATCGTTTGTTGCTAATTTAGATATAGGTGTTACATCAATATAATTCACTTGGTGTTGATTGGCAATACGCTTGTTTATTTGATTAAACATTTCAATATCAGCAGCAATTTGTCCTGGTGTTTGTCGTGCGTTTAAGGCAAATGGCGTTACACTGTAATCAGGAATGCTCATTACAAAAACATGTTTATTATTAAGGCTGGCAAGTTTAACTGCTTTCAGCAATAACGATTCGAAATTTTGAGCGTAGATAGTGGTATCAATCCCTCTGTATTGATCATTTACACCAATTAAAAGTGTAACAGCATCGTAGCTATTATTTAGCTTTTTGCTTTCTACAGCTTTAGTAAGTTCGTCGGTTGTCCAGCTGCTTCGTGCAATAATATCGGGATTAGAAAAATTAATTTCTTTGGATGCTAATAATGCAAGTGTTAGTTCAGGAAATCGCGCTGTTTCGGAAACAGATTGGCCTATTGTATAACTATCGCCAAGGCATAACATTGTTTTTTCTTTGGGCATTGAAGAATTTATTAAAAGTAATAAATTGAATATCAAGTACATATACCAATATACGTGAATTATCGGTTATAGGTTTTTAGTCATTTAGTTAACACTCAATTGTCCTGATAATTTAAGTAGTTATAATTCAGCAAGTTTTGCATGTAGAGATGCAGATAATAATCTGTTTTCATTATAATTCTCAAATTAAATTAACGCTTTTACGCGACGCTATTAATAGGATACTATCGAAGATTGCTTTATCCAAATAAAACGCTTTATTTTTAATATTAGCCGATGAATTGTGAACAATTAATTCTTAAAAATGATACCAAATTCTTGCGCTAACAGTTTTAAATCGTGTTGAAAATACTGGGCTGCTGTTGCTTGTTCCTCCATTGTTAAGGGTTTAATAGCTACTTTCTTTTGATTAATGGCATGAATTTTATCAATGAATCCTGATTTAATTACTAAGTTGCGAAACGGACGAAGCATAAATGAGAGTACTTTTCTAACTGGATTATCTCTATTTAATAATAATTGTTGCAGCCATTTACTTTTTGCACCTGAAGCTGCATTTAATCCGATTGCTGATTTATCGAAGGGTTGAAATTTAATACCAAGTTTGCTGCATAAAGCATAATATAATGTTTCGGGATTATTTTTCAAGTCTGACAATTGCAAAATGATAATTTGCTCCATTGGGAAATATTTTTTCCAAAACGATATGTGTTGATGATACAAACTTCCGTAAAAATGACACTGGTTATTTTTGTCAACATTATTTAAATTCTGCAGTCGCTCTTTTTCCAAAGCGATTGTTTCCAAAAACCCTATACCTTCTTTTTCATGCCCGAAATTAACCGAATAATTAAAATTGCTATATGCACGCGCTACAGGTTCGCGAAGCATGATAATAATTTTCATATCAGGATTGTACAATTTAATTCGCTGAGGTGCAATTGCATCCATTAATAAATAAGTATCGGCTGTTGCAATAATTTTCTTATTATTGGATTCGAATAGACTATGCAAATAAGACTCCCCTCTTTTATAAAGATCCTCGACAGAAAAATAGTGCACTTCTTTGGTAATTGAACACGCTATTTCTGGGTGTTGTTCCAGATAAGCAAATAACGATGTTGTTCCGCTTCTTCCTGCTCCTATTATTAATGCATTTACTTTATTCACTGGCCAAACATTTTTTTAAGATGAAAATAGTGGAATTCATTCTTTAATATTTGCTCAAAAGGTGCATTTCCTAATTCAGCTGGAACGCGTTCAATATGTTTTTGGCGCGATTGTTTTTTCAATCCTGCTGTACCAAAACTCAAATCAATATTCAGTTCATTGTACATCGCATCAAACAATTCTTTTACTACGCCATCTGCAGTAAATGGAAATGCAAAATACTTGTGTTGAAGATTAAATTGGTCTGCAATACTTTTCATACTGTCACGGGTCTGAATAAATTGTAGTTGCGGGTCGATACTGCTGTATAGTGGATGGCTAACCGAATGTGCGCCTATTGCAAAACCACTGGCTATCAAATCACTTATTTGTTGTGTTGTGAGATATGGTTTATTATTATCAAGATAGTCGGAAAAGCTAAATTTTGAAGTGTCGGCAATTGTATCAATTAATGCTGTATCGTTCCATGTTAAATGCATTAAGTATGTTGCGGGATTTGCAATATTTACTTTTTTAATCGGCAAATGTTTAGCAATATTTTCAGCCAACCTATCTGTGGCAATAGTATCAATTAATAATGAAACTTTATATCTAAAAAATAATGCCTTATTATCAATAAAATCACTATTCAAAAAAAATATTGCTGGTATTCCCTTTGCTAAAAGCAACGGTTTAACTATTTCAGCCATTTCGCGCAAGCCATCATCAAAACTAAGCACAAAATATTTTTCAGACCTATTGAAATTTCCACTGCAATAATCATCAATATGAAGCGGCTTAAAGTACAGTAATAAGAATTCCAAATCTTGATTAAACTCGGCAATATTTTTAACTGTATAAAGATGTTTTATGTGACGAACATGTTCGTTGCTAACAATATGATAGAAAGGGAATATAACATTAATATCTGTTTGAGCAGCCAACGCAGCAACATCTGCTTTTGCATTCCTGTTATTAAATAAATTGAAATAAAGTTTTTTAAAGCCCTGCATTCCGATATTATGCTTAACCTGTAAAGCTATATCAATTAAGCTAAAATGTCTGCAATTATAAAATTACATTTTTCAAACAAATGCTTAATCTGCCAAATCGAAATTAAGGGTTAATTGCCCTGGGCGTTTAAATTTTTTGATATTATATACAAAAGGCTTGCGTTCTGGCATATATTTATCGCGCATAAGGTAAAAAAGTTGATGAATGCTGTTTGCTAATTCCCCATCGCCGCGCATGCGCAGCGACCATCTATTATCATTAAGTTGGCCTTGATGCGTTGCCCTAATATTATTAAGTACACGCTCAGCTTTTCCTGGATATGTTTTCCAAATCCAATCAGTAAAAATTTTATCTAGTGCGCCATTTAACCTAACCATTGTATAATTGGCTGTCCGAGCGCCATAATCAGCCGCTGCATTAATTATATCTGGTATTTCAGCATCTGTTAAACCTGGGATGATGGGTCCTATCATTACGCCAACCGGTATTCCTTTTGCAGCCAACTTTTCGATGGTTTTTAAACGGTTACTGCAGCTTGAGGTTCTCGGTTCGAGCTGCCTGCGAATATCTTCTTTTAAAGTGGTGATGGTAATATTTACAAATATCAAATTATCTTTTGCTAGATCTTCAAGTATATCGATATCGCGCAAAATGAGTTGATTTTTTGTAATAATTCCTGCTGGATTGCGGAAGTTCTGGCACATTTCCAACAAGTTTCTAGTGATACCCATTTTTTGTTCAATGGGTTGATAGCAATCAGTATTACCAGAAAACGTTATTGGTGCAGGCTTCCATTTAGGGTCCATAAAAACTTTTTCGAGTAATTCGGGTGCGTTATGCTTGATTATTATTTTACGTTCAAAATCAAGTCCCGCGCTAAAACCCCAATAGTTATGGGAATTTCTAGCATAACAGTAAACACAGCCATGCTCACAGCCTTGATATGGATTTACAGAATACATCATTGCCGCATCAGGCATTTCAAGTTTATTCAGAATTTTTTTCGGATGTTCGCTGTAATATTGCGTTGCACACGGTGAAAGCAACGCCTCATCTAGCCCTTCAATATGCTCAACAGTAATGTTTGAAACATTAAATGGGTTAAACGGATTAATTTGAGCACCGCGACCTTTAAAAATATTTTCATCAAATTTTGGAAATTCCATAATTGTCATTATTTTTGACAAATAAAGTCATAATTTCTGACAAAACAAAAAAAATCGAAAATTATTATGGCACTAATCGGATCAAACCTCAGACACCTGCGCAATGAGCGAAAGCTAAGTCAGCAAGAACTTGCAGACATGATTGGCATTGGAAGAACAACCATTGCGAACATTGAATCCAATCTTGCGAACCCAGGACATAAGACGTTACTGGAAATAGTCAAAGTATTTGACATTACCATTGATGAGCTGCTGCATTCGGACCTCAGCAAGAAATTAAAGCAAGTAGTTACCAAGGATTTAGAAAAGGGCAGTGGAACAATTATTTACCGACCGATAGTGATTACTGTTGATGAGACAGGATCGGAAAATATTGTGATGGTAGATACAAAGGCGGCAGCCGGTTATCCGACTAGATATTTAGAACCTGAATATTATAAAGAGTTGCCTGCCTTTAAATTGCCAGGTTCCGATTATAGAAATGGCACATTTAGGTGTTTTCAGATTGAAGGCGATAGCATGCAGGACACCATTCAGCATGGCGATTATGTAATTGGTCGTTTTTGCGACAATCACTTTAAAGATGTGCGTGATGGTTATATACATGTTGTGGTTACAACCGATAATGTATTAGTAAAACGCTTGGTGAGTAGGGCTGAAAGTGAACACAAGCTTTATCTGATAAGCGATAACGATGCTTACCCTGAAATTGTATTGGATATAGATGATGTTAAAGAAATTTGGTTTGTAAAGAGTAAACTATCATCGTATATGCCAGTAAAAAAGAACGATTTAGATAAATTAATAGGTGATTTAACTACGCAGGTGCACATGTTAAAAAGCCGACTTGACAATATTGAGCGGAATTAAAACGGCTGCCCTGCCTTTACACAATTTATTTTGTGCGGGTTGATGCTATTGGAATAAATATTTGGTTGATATTATCCTAACATCACCCTCCTTAAGGTGGGGCGGCTGAAATTCCTTAAAACCCAGAACTTATGTTTCTATTTCCTATTGTATATCTTTTATTTCGCATTTTTCGCAATAAGCGTATGTCTTAGCCCAATTTATTTACTGCTTCTTCCCATATATTTTTGCAATTTTGCTCCATGTTGAAATTATTTACATCACCTGTTCAGGTGAATAATGCCATTAAGGTTGGTGAATCAACGCCATTACT